>LSQX01340718.1_pt1 | contig 73429 bp, 57 predicted proteins | sample 654561 | NCBI WGS metagenome assembly LSQX01 (sample SAMN04489861, study PRJNA283612) | anaerobic digester metagenome | isolation source: 4 biogas reactors fed with cattle manure at either 37C or 55C with and... | place: Denmark: Kongens Lyngby | collected 2014
ATGATCACGCCTGGCAGGGTCCGGAGCAGCACCTGTGGGGGCCGCGTGATGATTTTAAAGGCGATTTTTACCGCTTGAATACAGCCGTTTTCGCCAGTGAAATCGGTTACCACGGCTGTCCCTCCGTCTCTTCGTTGAAAAAATTCCTGACAGATGACGAACTCTGGCCTTTCAGCGGCAGCCGTCAATGGCTGGTGCACAATAGTGAACGTCCTTTATACAGGCGAGGCTACGATAGAAACGAGCTGATGGCCAAACAGGTGGCGATCCTGTTTGGTCATGTCCCGGAAGTTCTGGATGATTTTGTCCTGGCTTCCCAGATATCTCAGGCCGAAGCCAAAAAGTTTTTCATTGAGCAGTTCCGCATGCGGAAAGGCGAAAAAACCGGTCTGATCTGGTGGAATGTTCTGGATGGCTGGCCACAAATATCTGATGCGGTGGTCGACTATTACTTCACACCGAAACTCGCCTGGCATATCATCAGGCGAAGCCAGCAGGATGTGCAGCTGATGATCTCTGAATATGATGCCTGGAAGCATACCTTGATCGCGGTCAACGACACCTTCCTGCCTGTTGACGGTGAATATCGTGTCGTCGCCCATGATCGCGGTGCTTGTGTGCTGAAGGGAAGCTTCCAGCTGCCTCCTGACAGTCGGATGGAAATCGCCGGTTTTCCGGCCAACCCCTCACAGCAGCAGCTTTATCTGATTGAATGGCAGGTCGGCGGCCAGACGTATCACAACCATTATATTGCCGGTCGTTATCCTTTCAGCTTGTCAACGTTCCGTGGCTGGTTGCAGGCTATTGCCCGTCTGGATCCTGTTTTCAGCCTGAACTGAACCGATCCATCGCCTGCCTGGTGCGTAAAGAGTTGCGATCAGGTTGCTGCAGCAGATTAAAAAAATAGATCAGGAGTGTGTGTGGATGGAAAAAATACGTGTTGGTCTGGTTGGTTGCGGTGGTATCGCCAACGGCGCGCACCTGCCGCCCATGCAGGCTGCCGATGGTGCTGTTGTAACCGCACTTTGCGATCTTGACCCGCAGCGGCTGCACACGACGGCAGACAAATACAAGATCGCCGGGTCCTATCGTTTTCTCGACTATCATGACCTCGTGGCCAGTGATGTTGTCGATGCGGTGGACATCTGCACACCTAACAACAGCCATTGCCCGATCGCCATGGCCGCTGTTGCGGCAGGAAAACCATTTTGTGTGGAAAAACCAGTCGGTGTGCATGCCTTTGAAGCCAAAGAACTCCTGGCGGTCACCGAGGCAGCCGGTCTTCCCGCTATGGTCTGTTTTTCCTATCGTTTTAAGCCGGCGGTCCATTATGCCCGCCGTTTGCTGGAAGAAGGAAAAATCGGCCAGGTTATCAGTGTCTATGCCCAATACCTCAAAGCCAGTGCCTTTATGAAAGGCCGGCGTCTGGACTGGCGGTTTGTCCAAGAGGTTGCCCGTTACGGCGTGTCAGGAGACCTGGCGGTGCACATGATTGACCTGCTGGCTTACCTTATCGGTGATTTCAAGGCTGTCTGCGCCCAGACCGGTATTGTCGTCAAGGAGCGTCTGCGTCTCGACAAAGATGAGCTTGCCCCGGTTGACACAGATGATTACTGCAACTTTCTTGCCGAGCTGCAAGGTGACATTCCGGCTTCTTTCGGGATCAGCCGCTGCGCCATCGGCAATGCGAACCATATCGTGGTTGATCTTTATGGCACAAAAGGTTGCATACGCTTTGACCTGAACAAAGATGATGAAATACAGCTTTGCATCGATGACGGTACGGGAAAAGACTTGTCGATGGAAACCATAAAAGTGCCTCGGGACGGCGTGCCCAAACAGATGCAGAGTTGGATTGACCTGATCCGGCAAAAGCCGCCGGCCTGCATACCGACCTTGAAGGATGGCGTGGCCTGCCAGTCTGTGCTGGATGCCTTGCTGGAGTCGGCAGATAAAAAGCAATGGGTTAAGCTTTGATACTATGGGAAAAGAGGGGTTTCCATGTCACTGGTGACGACGAAGCAACTGATCAGCAAAGCAGAGGCCGTCGGTTTCGCCATCCCGGCTTTCAATGTGTACAATCTGGAAACACTGGCTTGCGCCATAGAGGCAGCCGTCTGTGAAAAGGCCTGTGTCATCATCCAGATCTATGATCGGCTCTTTACCGGGGATGGACTGGGCAGCCGGGTGGCAGAACTGGCATGCGCCATGGCTTGTGACACGACTGTGCCGCTGGCTGTGGCACTGGACCACGGCAGCTGCCGTGACACTGTGATTCGTGCGTTGCGGGCTGGCTGTACGGGGATTATGTATGATGGATCGACCCTGGATATCTCTGAGAATATTGCCCGAACCAAAGATATTGTTCAACTCTGCCAAGCTTGCGGCGTCTCTGTGGAAGGAGAACTGGGGCATATCGGTTCAGCTGCGCTGGGAGAAGAAGACCAGGCCTGCACACCTGCCGAAGAAGCTTTAGCCTTTTATGAGCAGACTGGTGTGGACCTGTTAGCCATCATGGTCGGATCAGCGCATGGGCTATACAAGAAAAAACCTTCTCTGAAAATGGATTTGATTCAGACCGTCCATCAGCAAGGCGCTGTACCACTGGTCCTGCATGGCGGTTCAGGCATTCCGGATGAGCAGATCAGGAAGGCTGTCGGGGCAGGTATACGCAAGATCAATTACGCAACAGACGTGAATCTGGCTCTGCTGCAGGCGATGGCCGGCCAATTTACCAATGACCAATGGTCTTATGCGCTGGATATTTTTATGCGTAAACCAATGGAGGCTGCCAAATCTTTTATGATGAGTCGAATTCAACTGCTGGGAGCTGCAGGCTCAGCATGCCATTGAAGGGGATCAGCCGCATGACAGGCAAAAACGCAGATTGGATGCACAAGGACAGTTGTCAATGTCCAGGCAAGGCCGCCATCCCGGTGATCGGTATCGGCGGATCGCTGTTTGACACTTTTTTTATGGTTGATCGATTTCCAGATGAAGACAGTAAAATCAGAGCAACCGAAACATGGAGCCAGTGTGGCGGCCCGGTGGCCACCGCAATGGCGGCCGTAAGCCATCTGGGCACACCCAGCGCATTCGCAGGATCCATGGGCAGCGATCCGCCAGGACAGGCCATGATCGACGATTTTAAATTCTATGGTGTAACAAATGAAGGCATTAAGATCCGTTCTGGCTGCCAGTCGGCTTCCAGCATGATTCTGGTCAATAAGGAAAGGGCAACACGCACGATCATCTGGAGCCCCGGTAATGCCGCATCGCTTCACCCGGACGAACTGCCCCGGTCATTGCTTGATCAGGCCCGTGTCCTGCATGTTGATGGCCTGCAGACAGAGGCAGCCCAGGCAGCAGCACGCCATTTCCGGTCAGCGGGCAAGATCGTGTCCATGGACGCGGGCAGCTTTCATCCTGGTTATGAGCAGCTGCTGGCCTTGACGGACTGGCTGATCTGCGCTGAATCGTTTGTGCTGCGCCAGACCGGTGCCGCAAACGCTGAAGAGGCAGTGCGCAAAATCTTCCGGCAGTATCATCCGGTGGTGGCCGCAGCAACACAAGGCAGCAGCGGAGGCATCTGGACCGTTGACGGTTCCTCGGTTTTCCGCTATCAGCCATTTCCTGTCAGTGCAGTTGATACGACCGGAGCAGGTGATGTTTTCCATGGGGCTGTTCTCTATGCCCGGCTGCTGGGTTGGGACTGGCCGCGGGTTTTCACGTTTGCCAGCGCAGCAGCTGCACTTAAATGCACCCGGCCAGGCGGACGGGCAGGCATGCCAACCCGTACTGAAGTGGATGCCTTTCTACACGCACAGCAAGGGGCAGGCCTATGAAATACTTGCTGGGACTGGACCTGGGCAGCGGATCGGTGAAAGCGACACTCATCGATCTGCATGGCTACTGCGTGGCGGTGTCCGCAAATGAGTATGCGACATATTATCCTCAGGATGGCTGGGCTGAACAAGAACCTGAAGAATGGTACAACGCAGCTGTACGCACCATCCGCGGACTGCTGGCGGCCAGCCGGGTCAATCCGGGTGATATTGCTGCTCTGGCTGCCGATGCGGCCACCCATACTGCGGTGTTGCTCGATTCCCGGGATAAACCGCTGAGAAGAGCGATCTTCTGGACGGATCAGCGCAGCGCATCCCAGGCTTCCTGGTTGAACGGGCACTATGGCGACATCTTGAGACAGCAGACCTGCAACACGGCCACATCTGTCTGGACATTGCCCCAGTTGATGTGGCTGAAAGAGAATGAGCCGGATATACTCACCCGGACGCGGCTTGTCTTGTTCGCTAAAGACTATTTGCGCTTCCGCTTGACCGGTGATCGTTCAACGGATCGCATTGATGCCATGGGCAGCCTGTTCTATGACACCGAAGCTCAAAACTGGTCAACGGTTTTAGGTGCTTTGACCGGGCTTGCCGAGGATTGTTACCCCACAGTTCGTGAGCCGACAGATCTGGCTGGTTTCATTACTGCGGAAGCTTCAGCCGCAACAGGACTGGCTGCCGGCACAGCCGTGATCACAGGTACGACAGACACTGCGATGGAACTTGTGGCGGCCGGTGCGGTCTGTCCGGGACAATCTGCGGTGAAACTGGCGACAGCGGGACGGTTTTACCACATAAGCGACTACCCCTGTCCCAATCCCTACCTGATCAACTACCAGCATATCATACACGGAACCTGGTATCCTGGCGCGGCGACGAAAGCCAGCGCCTCGAGTTTTCGCTGGTATCGCGACACGTTTGCCCGTGATATACCGCTCTCAAGCGGCCAAAGCAGCTACAATCTTCTGGACAAAGCGGCTGCGGCGATCAAACCGGGGTGCGCCGGGCTGTTTTTTCACCCCTACCTGCTGGGTGAGCTGACACCCTACAATGATGCCAGTCTGCGCGGAAGTTTTGTCGGCGTAACCATGCGTCATACGCAGGCCCACTTTACCCGCGCGGTTCTGGAAGGCGTGGCCTTTTCACTGCGCGATTGCTACGCGGTTCTGGCTAAAGAAGGGCTGGCGCCAGATGATGCCCGCATCATAGGCGGTGGAGCGGCCAGCCCCCTCTGGCGCGGTATCGTCGCCGATATTTTGGGGATACCGCTTGATAAGCCGGAGAACGATGACTCTTCGTTTGGCGCCGCTTTGATCGCCGGAGTGGGCTGTGGTCTTTTTCCTTCTGTTCAGGCTGCTGTAGCAAGATGTGTCCGTATGGCCAGCCGGACAGAACCGGATCCGGCCCGGCACAAACAATATGAGCCGTACTACCGCTATTATCAAACGATCCATGACGTACTGGCGCCGGTTTACCGGCAGGATTATCCCGTAACATAGAACAGGGCAAATACAGAGCAACGATCAAAAAGTTTTGCCTGGAAACCAATTCATGCAGGAGCACAGCAAGGAGGTCTGACCATGAATCTACTGAAGCATTACACGGGTGGCTATGGCTGCAGCAAGGTGGCCGGCGGCGAAGACGCCACCCTGATGCAGCTGAAGCTGGACTTTTTAAGACTGCAGACAGGCACGAACTGGCAAGGAAGCAGTGGTGGCTATGAAATTGCCCTGGTGATCATGGGAGGACGGATTACGTTGCAAGCCGGTGATTTTTCCTGCGCGAACATCGGCAAACGCAAACATGTCTTTGATGGTAAGCCGTATGTTGTCTATCTGCCGGTTGACCAGGACTACACAATCAGCTGCCTGGAAAACTGCGAAATCGCGATCTGTGGTGCGGCCTGCACTGAGAAGCTGCAGCCTTTTCTGGTAACGCCTGATGACATCCCGCTCGGTGTGGCCGGCGTTCTCAACTGGAAACGTGATCTGTACAACCTGATCGATGAGCGTTTCGCAACCAGCCGATTATGCATTGGCGAAGCCTTTAACCATCCGGGCAACTGGAGCAGTTATCCTCCGCATAAACATGATCGCAGTGATCTGCCCATTGAAGGCGTCATGCAGGAAATTTACTTTTTTCGTTATAATCTACCTCAGGGTTTCGGTTTTCAGAGTGTCTACACAGATGACGGATCGATAAACGAGACGTATCGTGTCATGAGCAATGACGCCGTTGAGGTGCCCCGCGGTTATCATCCTTATGTCTGCGCACCCGGATACTATGGGTATATGCTTTGGCTTATGGCTGGTGAAAAACGTGGTTTCTACCGGCGTACAGCACCGGAGCATGCATGGATCGACGCACTGGAAGTCGTAGAGAAAAAGGCCCATCCCTGATGGCGCCGGATGATATTGAGGAGCGAATATGCGATTCGATAAAAATTCATTTTTCAGCACCATGATTCTCACAGAGCTTGAAGACATTGTTGGTCGTGATAATCTGCACCTGGCTACGGCAGAAAAAATCAGCCATGCTGTTGATTATTACTGGGGGCCGCGTGTCTGGGCAGACCGCGGCAAAATACCAGAACAGCCGGATGTGGTTGTTTATCCGCAAAGCACGGTTCAGGTGTCGGAGCTTGTTAAAGTTGCCGCTCAGCATCGGATACCGGTTACGCCGTGGGGTGGCGGTGCAGGATCGCAGGGCGGTGCGCTGCCGGTCAGAGGCGGCATCATCGTCGACATGAAAAAAATGTGCAAGGTGACAGAGATCAATACCAGCGCATACACAGCGACGGCTGAAGCAGGGATTATCCATCAGGATTTTGAATGGGCAGTCAATGAAAAGGGTTTTTCAACCATGCATTTCCCGGCTTCAATCGGCTGTTCGACCCTGGGTGGTTTTCTGGCACACAGGGGAACGGGTGTTCTTTCTACAAAATATGGCAAAATTGAGGATCTTGTGGTCAACCTGGAAGTGGTGCTGGCAAATGGCGATATCATACAAACCCTGCCTGTGCCGCGCAATGCTTCAGGACCTGATCTCAACCAGATTTTCGTTGGTTCAGAGGGGACGCTGGGGATTATAACCAAGGCGACGATGAAGATTTTCGATGAACCGGAAGCCCGGAAATACTGGGCTTATCTTTTTTCCAACATGCATGATGCCCTCGAGGCCGGAAGAAAGATTATGACGCGCCGCCTGCAGCCCTGTGTCATCCGCCTCTATGACGAAGCCGAGACGGTCCACCAGATCCAGCGGGTATTGGGAATAGAGAAACAAGGCGCATATCTGGTTTTCGGTTTTGATGGCTATGAGGACATCGTCAATTTCCAACTGCGTCATGCCCGTGATATCTGTGAGGAAACAGCGATTGAAGATCTGGGTAGCGAATGTGGCCAAAAATGGTGGGATAACCGCTATAAGTTTTTCTACCCGCCTTACATTATGGATTTGCCGGAGGCTTTTGGCACGATGGATACCGTTGCCACCTATGATAAGGTGGAGGACATCTATATTGGCATGAAACAGGCAGCCGAGCAATTTCCGGGAACCCGCTTCATCGCGCATTTTTCCCACTGGTATGAATGGGGCTGCATGATGTATGACCGATTTATCGTTGATCCTGCCTTTGTACCGGATGAACCGGCTGAGGCACTGGCTTTGTACAATCGCATCTGGTACACCTGCATCCGGGTTGCTATGGAAAAGGGCGGTGTTCTCAATGAGCACCATGGCGTTGGACTGAAAATGGGCTACCTGATGCGCGAGCAATACGGGCCGGCATTCCAGGTGATCCAGAAACTGAAAGACGCGCTCGATCCCTATCGCATCATGAATCCCGAGAAGATGGGCCTTTGAGGAGAAAAGACATGAAAATCAGTCAGGAAAACACCATTGACCGCTGCCGTTTCTGCTTTATGTGTCGCCATGTTTGTTCAGCGGCGAGGGCGACGCATATTGAAAGCATAACACCGCGCTCCCAGGGTCTGGTGATGTCCTTGATCAACCGGGGCGCGGCCGTTGCGGGTCCTGATGTGGTCGCCAATGTCTATAACTGCACGCAGTGCCGCTGGTGCCGGGAATGGTGTGAAGGCGGCTGGGATTTTTCCGCCTGCATCATAGCTGCCCGGGAGGTTTTTCTACATGAAAGCCTGGCGACGGAGACGGTTCTGAAGCGCCTCAAGCAATTGGATCAGCAAACCATTCAAGCTGCCGGATCAACTGATATGTTGCTGCTGGCTGAGCCAACCTGGGTTGCTGAAGCCGTAGCACAGACTGAGTCAGCTGTCCGGCTGCTGCGCCAGGCTGGCTTTACCGTGCAGGCGACAAATGTACCATCGCCGGTGCTGGCACTTTATCTTCTGGGGGACCGGTCTGCAGCAGCGCGGCATCTTCAGCAGTTGATTGAAAAAGTCCGTTCATGCGGCTGCGGCACCGTGGCTGTTGTTGCCCCGGGCGATGCGTATGTCCTGCGTGAGCTGCCTGCGCTCCTGGGAACAGATGCTCTGCCGGAGCCGATTCGGATCAGGACTCTGGCCGACCTGATGCTCGAAGCGTTTATGAACAAAAAGTTACAGCCACAGATGGATGAGACAACATGGACTTATCACGATGATGATTTTTCCGCCCGTTACATCCATGAGACAGAGGCCCTGCCATCTTTGCTGGGCGCTATCCCTGGACTGACTGTTGCCGCCCCGGTCTGGCGGGGCAGGTTGGCCCGTTCCAGCGGAGGCGCGTCCATGGGTTGTACAGAGATGGAGATTGTTGCTGAGTTGGCGGACTTGCGTGTCCGGGAACTCCTCCAAACCCGTGCACGCCATATCGTAACCATGACAGCCGATGATGCCGCCCTGCTGACGGGTGCCGCACCCGCTGACGTGACGGTGCGGACTTTGACAGGATTGCTGGAAAGCGCGCTTTTGTACAGGGATGACAGTGGGAGGAACACCCATGATTGAATCACCTCTCATGTTGAAAATGCAAACGCTCTTGCCATCTCTCAGCCAGACCGAAGGCAAGGTGATCGACTATGTCCTGAAAAACCCTCGGGAAGTGATCTACCTGTCCATTACCGGACTGGCAGAACGCAGCGGCGTCAGTGACGCGACTGTTGTACGCGCCTGCCGGCGTGTTGGCATGCAGGGGTACCAGGATCTTAAGGTCAATCTGGCACAGGACATTGTGACCCCCCTGGAAAGCATTCATGAAGAGATCCGGCCAGATGACAACGCAGAGCAGGTCCTTGGCAAAGTTGTGGGCAGCGCGATGCAGACACTGGACTATACGCGCCGGGTCATCAGTGCTGTACAGCTCGAGAAAGCAGCCGGGGCGATCGCAGCAGCTGCTTCCGTTTTCATTTTCGGGCTGGGCAATTCCCATGCTGTCGCTGTGGATCTGATGCACAAGCTGATGCGTCTGGGTGTGCATGCGACTGCCTACACCGATTCGCACATGCAAGCGATCGCCGCAGCGCACACCGGTCAGCGGGATGTTGTCTTCGCCATCAGCCATTCAGGCAGTTCCCATGATGTGATAGACGCTGCCGCGCTGGCCAGAAAGCGCGGCGCAACCATTATTTCTTTAAGCAATATCGGCCGCTCACCGCTTGCTGACCTGGCTGACATCCGTCTGGAAACTGCATCCCAGGAAACGCAGTACCGTATTGTTGCTCTGGCTTCGCGCATCGCCCAGTATACGATTATTGATACGATTTATACGTTGATCGCGCTGCGACAGCTGGATCAATCCAGCCAGAGCTTCAGGAATATAGAAAAAGCCCTGGAGAAGAAGAAATACTGAGAAGAACACTGATGTAAAAAGAAAGGTGGGCGATGATTATGCTGGACTACACACTTAATATCGGATTGGCTGCCTGCCGGCGCTGGCTGCCCGGCAAACGCACCGGCATCTTCAATCCTGAGTATGCTCAAGCCAACAAAAGGGTCGTGGAAAGCTATGTCCGCGAACACTACACCGATGAGCAGACCCGGTTTACAGACCTGTCCTTTCTCAATGATGAGGGCATGATGTTCGACCATGCCCAGGCAGAAACCATAGCAGAAAAATTCAAAGCAGAAAAGGTGAATGCCCTCTTTATCATCAACTGCAATTTTGGCTGCGAAGAAGTCGCGGCCAAACTGGCTCGGCTCCTGCAGGTGCCAACCTTGATCTGGGCTCCCCAAGATACGATCTTTGAGCCGGACGGAACCCGCTACACCGATGCTCAGTGTGGCCTTTTCGCTATGAGCAAGCAATTGACCCGTTATCGAGTACCTTTCGAACACATTGAAAACTGTCCGGTGGACGCTCCGGTTTTTGCCAGAGGCTTTGAACGGTTCCTGTCCGTTGCCTGCATGCTGAAGAATTTCCGCAAACTGCGTATTGCCCAGGTGGGTATGCGGCCAAGGCCGTTCACCAGCGTTATTTTTAATGAAGGTGAACTGGTCGAACGGTTTGGGATCGATGTTGTTCCAGTCAATATGCCTGCTGTAACAGAAATTTTCCAGACTGTGCTGCAGGATAAACAAACTGAGCTGGCTGCGGATGTCAAATTACTGAAAGAACGTTACAGTGATACCGGAGGACTGGACGACGCAGCCCTGACACGCATGGCTGCGTTCAGGGAAACCTTCCGACGTATCATGCTTGACACAAACGCTCAGGTGATCAGTACGGAATGCTGGACCTGTATGCTGCAGGCTGTTGATGCCATGCCCTGTATTGCCATGAGCCAGCTTGCAGACGAGCGGATGATCGTCACCTGTGAATCAGATGTCTGTGGTGCCATAACCATGGCCTTGCTTTCCTGCGCTTCACGTGGCCGCTCCGTACCCTTTTTCGGTGAGTTTACGGTTCGCCATCCGCATAATCAGAACGGTGAGTTGCTCTGGCACTGCGGGCCTTTTGCCTGGTCCCTGAAAAAACCGCAGTCTCCTGCCAATATCTTCAACATGAAACCCAGTTTCCGGGTAAAAGACGGGCTTTACACGATTGCCCGGTTTGATTCGGCTGAAGGGCGCTATTCTCTGCTGAACGGAAACTTCCGCTCCATCGAAGGACCTCATACCTTTGGCACCTATATCTGGGCGGAATTTGATGACTATCGCAAGTGGGAGAAAAAGTTGATCTATGGACCCTATATCCATCATATGGCGGAAATCGAAGGCGACTATACAGAGGCTCTGGAAGCCTTCTGTCGCCATGTCCCTGGACTTGTCTCCGACAGACCTTAATCTGGGCCTGGTTTTGAGCTTGATTGTCCAGTTGGCGTCAGTTGCTGATTGTGGCACAACCGATCCTGGCACCGGATAGCTATCAGGATATTTGCATTAACGAAAGAGGAACCAGGTATGCGCGAAAAATTATTGCTGGATTTTAACTGGCTTTTTCATGACGGAGATATTGAGATAGATCTTCCTCCAACTAAATTACCTCTGTACACCCAGGCGAAAACGGAACACGCGATCTGGGGACCTGCCTCCTTCGCCTATCCTGACCAGGGCGAACGCTGCCTGGAGAACTGGGAGCAGTTCGATTTACCGCACGACTACATTATCCGGCAGCGACCACAGCCCCAAAACAATGACACACTGGGCTACTTTGATTACCATAACGCCTGGTACCGGCGTCATTTTTATGTACCGGCCAGTGATCGTGAGCGACGACTCCTGTTGTATTTTGAGGGTGTTGCCACGCATGCTGTCGTTTATGTCAACGGCTGTGAAATGGCAAGAAACTTCTGCGGATACACGCCTTTTACCATTGACATCAGCGATATCGTCAGATTTGACGCGGATAACGTCATCGCTGTGCACGTTCTGACCAACGAGCATGAAGGCTGGTGGTATGAAGGCGCGGGCATCTATCGTCATGTCTGGCTGATTAAGACAGCTTCGGTTGCCGTTGACCAGTGGGGTGTTTGGGTCAATCCACGCAAGACAGAAGGTCAGGATTGGCTGGTTCCTGTGGAGACGACTCTGGTGAATGACCGGCTGGAAACGGCAGTTGTCCAGGTAAACAGTGCGCTCGTTGATCCGCATGGTCAATTGCTCAAAGAAATCAGCAGCTCGCTGGAAATCCCCGGAAAAGGGAAGGCCGTGCTGCAGCATGAGCTATGGATCAGTGATCCGCAGCTATGGGATATTGAATCCCCATGTCTATATGAGATACAGACCACAATCTTTGGGGACGACCAGCAGCTCGATACCCAGACGACACGTTTCGGGTTCCGAACCATTCACTTTTCCGCGCAGAACGGCTTTTTCCTGAATGGCCGGTCCGTAAAAATCAAAGGCGTGTGCTGTCACCAGGATTATGGACTGACGGGCAAAGCCATGCCGGATCGTGTCCATCATTATCGTCTCCGTCGTCTCAAGGAAATGGGAGCCAATGGCTATCGGGCCGCACATTATCCTCCGGCCGAGGCAACGATGGACGCGCTGGATGAACTGGGCTTTCTCGTCATGGATGAGACGCGCTGGTTTTCCTCAACACCGGAAGGCCTGGCCCAACTGGAAACCATGCTGAAACGTGACCGCAACCATCCTTCAGTTATTCTCTGGTCTATGGGTAATGAAGAGCCCCTGCATCGGACTGAGGCAGGACGGCGGATCATGGAAAGGATGACAGCCTTTGTTCACCAATATGACACCAGCCGTCCGGTGACCACAGCCATTTCGCATCAACCTCTGCAGGCGCCGGCTGTGGCTGCTTCAGAAGTGATTGGCATTAACTACAACCTCGAGCAATTTGACCAACTGCATGCCCTCTATCCGGAAAAACCGATCGTTGTCTCTGAATGCTGTGCGGTCGGTACAACACGCGGCTGGTACTGGCCGGATGATACCAAAAGAGGCTACTTCAGCGCTTACGACCATGTGGTTGGCTTTTCTCCCAATGACCGTGAGGATACCTGGCGTTTTGTCATGGCGCGGGATTGGGTGGCCGGTGCCTACCAATGGGCAGGCATCGAACATCGGGGCGAAACAGTCTGGCCGCGACTCTGCTCTCAGTCAGGAGCGCTGGATCTGTTTTTGCAGCCGAAAGATGCGTATTATCAGAACCAGTCGCACTGGACCGAAAAGCCTATGGTTCACATTCTGCCTCATTGGAACCAGTCCCATCGTGCCGGCGAAACCCTGCTGGTCTGGGTGTACAGCAACTGCGCTGAGCTTGATCTTTTTCAGGATGGCGTCAGTCAAGGCCGGCAAAAACCAGAGCGATTTGCGCCGGGCATCTGGTCTTTACACTGGTCTCCCGGAATGCTCAGGGCTGTTGGTTATCAGCATGGCAAAGACGTCGTTGAAGCATCTGTGGCGACAACCGGTCCAGCTGTCGCCCTTTGCCTGCAACTGGAAGATGACGATGTGCGGGCTGACGGTGAAGATGTCGCGATTGTCACCTGTACTTGTCTTGATCGAACAGGACAATTCGTACCAGACGCTGTTCCATACATCCATTTTGATACCAACGGATTGGGCGCTATATTGGGAACCGGTTCGGATGTTTGTGATCATCGCCCTGTAACAGAACAAGACCGCCAGATGCGGGCAGGACGTTGTGCTGTGATCGTGAAAGCAGGTTTTCAGCCTGGCATCTTGCGTATCTATGCCCAGGCAGAAGGTCTGGAACCAGCTGCTCTTGCTGTTAAGCTGTCAGACGTTCAGCGCCGGCCGTTTGTTGCGTAAGCGTTATGTCGATTGTGCCTTTCTGGCTGCTATGATGCATCTCGGTTATAATAAACATGGAAAGATGATGACCAGATAAGACGGAGGCATCACCATGTATTACACATTGGAACATATCGAACGTATCTGCAGGGATTTACAGCAGCTTATCCATCAGCCGGCCAGCGATATCACAGGCATCGTTTGGCAGCAGGGGCTCTTCACGAATCCAGCAGAAGCTGATGCTGCTGCCGGCTGGCAGCCTTTTGCGCCTGGCGATCGCTGGGGAACCTATGATGGTCATGCCTGGTTCCGCGCTGAAGTGGATGTACCGGAGGATCTTTCCGGAAAAAAACTAGTCCTGGATGTTTCAGTCGATCAGGAAAACTGGTTTGCCGACAGTCGCCAGTTCCTGCTGTTTATAAACGGGCAGATCCATCAGGGCATGGATGTGAATCATCGTACCAGTGTTGTGAGCAAGTCTGCCCGTGGAGGAGAGAAGATCCGCGTGGATTTGCAAGCCTACGCCGGACTCGTCAAAAAATCGACAGAATTATACATGCGTCTTCTGGTTGAACACGAACCAATCAAAAAAATCTACTATGATCTGGCAGTACCCTGCCAGATCGCGCGTGAGCTGCCGGAAGGAAATAAAACACGGCTGGATTTGCTTCATGTTCTCAACCAGGCGGTGAATCTGCTGGATCTGCGCAAAGCATTGAGCACTGATTTTATCCTTTCTGTGCAAGCGGCAGACACCTTTCTGGATGAACAGCTTTACAGGACGCTTTGCCATGACAGTAAGGTTAAAGCGGTTGCGGTGGGGCATACGCACATTGATGTTGCCTGGTTGTGGCGCCTGCGTCAAACACGGGAAAAAACCGGCCGCAGTTTCGCGACTGTCCTGCGCCTGATGGAAGACTACCCGGAATATGTGTTTATGTCTTCCCAGCCCCAGTTGTATGCGTTTCTGGAAGAAGACTATCCTGAGTTATTTGATCGGGTTAAGCAGCGTATCAAGCAAGGACGCTGGGAAGCCGAAGGGGCCATGTGGCTGGAGGCCGACTGCAACCTGACATCCGGCGAATCGCTGGTGCGCCAGCTGATGTCCGGCATCAAGTATTTCCAGGATCGCTTTGCGGTTGACAGTCGCATTCTTTGGCTGCCTGATGTTTTTGGCTACAGCGCAGCCTTGCCGCAACTGCTCAGGCAAGCCGGCATAGACTATTTTATGACGACCAAAATCAACTGGAATCAATATAACAACATACCGGCAGACAGTTTTTACTGGGAAGGTCTCGATGGCTCACAGGTCTTGACCCACTTCATTACGACACCGGCGGAAAACAACAATCCCACTCCTTTTTACAGCACCTATAATGGTGTGCTGCAGCCCCGCTCGCTGATGGGTGGTTGGAAACGCTATCAGGATAAGCAAATTCACGATGAAATTCTGGTTTCATATGGTTATGGTGACGGTGGTGGCGGTCCGAATGAAGCTATGCTGGAAAACGGCCGGCGTCTGGCCAGGGGGATCCCCGGTTGCCCGCAGGTGGTCATGGGAAGGTCTTTGTCATTCTTCCAGCGCCTGGAAGAAACTGTAAAAAACAGTCCGTGGGTGAAAAAATGGGTCGGTGAACTTTATTTTGAGAATCATCGTGGCACGTATACGTCGATGGGCCGTAATAAACGATACAACCGCAAGTCGGAACTGCTCAGCCATGATGTCGAAACCTTATCGGTTCTGGCTGGCCAGATGTGCGGGCTGGCCTGGCCGGGCGAAGCGCTGGAGCGTAACTGGAAAACGATTTTACTTAATCAATTCCATGATATCCTGCCTGGTTCTTCGATTGAGCCGGTATATGAAGACTCGCGTGAGCAATATGAGCAGGTGCTGCGGGAAAACGCACAATTGGCCGATCAGGCAATTGACTGCTTGACTGCTGATGTCCAAACCGCGCAGCCAGTCGTTGTCGTGTTGAATACGGCCGGTTATGAACGCAGCGAACTCGTCAGCCTGCCGTGGCCGGAAACCAGCTCGCTGCCACAACTGACTTGCCAGACGGGTGGCCCGGCCCTTGCTGTACAGCGCTGCGGGCAGAACCTTGTCTTCCTTTCCCAGCCAGTACCGGCAAAAGGATACTGCAGTCTTCTGCTTCATGAATCTGACAAACCTGTTGAAACAACGGCCAGCATGGCAGAGCTTTCTATGCTGCACATCAGCACGGACCATCTGGAAAACCGGTTTTTCAGCATCGATCTGGATGATGCGGGACATATGATTCACATCTATGATAAAACCGCTCAACGAGAGGTGATTCAGGCAGGCCGCAAGGCCAATCTGATCCGTGCCTTTGAAGATAAACCCATGCGTCACCAGAATTGGGATATTGATATTTACTACCAGCAGAAAAGCTGGGAGATCGCAGATATCTCCAGTATTGAAATCCTTGAACAGGGTCCTGTGCGGGCTGCTTTACAGATTACCAGGCCTTTTCTTGACTCCCGCATCCTGCAGACGATCTATATATACGATCAGATCCCGCGTATCGACTTCGCGACGACAATTGAGTGGCGGGAAGATGAACTGCTGTTAAAAGCCGAATTTCCGGTGGACATCCATGCTGATACAGCTACCTACGATATCCAGTTTGGCAATGTAACCCGGCCGACCCACTGGAATACTTCCTGGGACTGGGCCCGCTTTGAAGTCTGCGCACATAAATGGGCAGATCTTTCTGAGGAAGGTTATGGCGTCAGCCTGCTCAATGACTGCAAGTACGGCCACGATATCCGCGACGGCGTGATGAGGTTGACGTTGCTGAAAAGCGGTATGGCGCCCAATCCACGTGCTGACCGCGAAATACACCGGTTCACTTATTCGTTGTTTCCCCACACAGGCAGCTGGCGCCAGGCCGGCACCATGCAACAAGCGTATAATCTCAACCTGCCGCTCTATGCCCGATTCATTGGTGCGCAACCGGATGGACGTCTTCCCGCAAGCGGGTCATTGTGCCGCGTGGATGCTTTTGACCATGTCATGCTGGAGACCGTGAAGCAGGCAGAGGATGGTGACGGAATCATTCTGCGTCTTTTTGAGTACAGCAACTGGCGCGGCCCCGTGATGTTGACCTTCGGCCAGCCGGTACAGTGGGCCGTAAGTTGTGACCTGCTGGAGAGGACGCAGCAGAATCTGACCATCGAGTCTGACCTCCGCACACTTAGCTTCTATATGAAACCATATGAGGTCAAAACAATCAGGGTTAAGCTGGCTGCTGCGGATCAGGAGACAGTGTGATGGTTTTCGCACAGGTCACTGGCCAGCGTCAGACGATCAGCTGATAACAGCGTTTGTGTCAGGTGTTGCCAATGGTGCGCTTGCGGCGTCTGATGGCCCTGCCTGGCCAACGACTTGCTCGCGCATGAACTGATTGGTGTAAAGCCGCCAGTAACGACCTTTTTTCTGCAACAGTTCATGCTGGTTGCCTTCCTCGACGATACGGCCTTTTTCAATAACCAGGATGCGGTCAGCGGAACGGATCGTAGATAGCCGGTGGGCGATGATGAAGCTTGTCCGGCCTCTCAGCGCGTTGGCCATGGCCTTCTGGATCAGGTGCTCTGTTTCCGTATCCACGGATGATGTTGCTTCATCCAATACAAACATGCCCGGGTCAGAAAGGATGGCGCGGGCAAAACTGATCAACTGCTTCTGGCCTGTTGAAAGGCGGCTGCCTCGCTCCCCGACCTGTGTGTCATACCCCTCATCCATCTGCATAATGAAATCGTGCGCGTTGACAATGTTGGTTGCTTTAATGATGGTGGCCATATCGATTTCTGTACGGCCGTAAGCGATATTCTCTTTGACCGTGCCGCTGAACAGGTGCGGTTCCTGCAGTACATAGCCCAGGTTGGCATACATCCAGAGCAGCGGCCGTTCACGATAATCGACACCGTCAACCAGAATACTACCCTCTGTTGGCTCATAAAAACGGCAGGCCAGGTTAACCAGCGTGCTCTTTCCAGAACCGGTTTCACCAACGATGGCTATTTTCTCCCCGGCTTTGACGAGCAGGTTGAAGTGCTCCAGGATGTTCTCACCGTCTTTGTACCGGAATGTGACATCACGAAACTCGATATTTCCGGCAAACTCTGGCCATTGATCACGCTTGGAACTGAGCATCTTCCCATAGGTCTGTTCCACAATCTCATTGTCGCGGATGCCTGCTTCCATATCAATGATCGAGATAACCCGCTCTGCTGAAGCCTGGGCGTAGTTCAGTTCAGTGAAGACCCGAGCGAATTGCTTGACAGGCTCGAAAAACTGCACGGCATATGAAATAAAGGCAACCATGGTACCGTAACCAATACTGTCCGCCAGCCCGCTCTCCATCCGTGCGCCGCCACGCCATAAAACCAAACCCGCGGCAATGGCGCCCAGCAAAAGGACAATCGGTGTGTAAACCGCCGAAACAGTTGCCGCGCGTACGGAAAACTCACGCATAGACTCGGTGGCGCCTTGAAACTCTTGATGCACAGCGTCTTCGATCGACAGGGATTTAATTGTTTTCGCACCACCGATGCCCTCATTGAAACCTGCGGTGACATGGGAATTATACTTGCGTACTTTGCGGAAATTATACAGTATTTTTTTCTGGAACAAGATACTGACGACAACCAGCACCGGAACAGTCGCCAGAACAAGCAAGGCCAGGCGGACATTCAGCAGAAGCATAAAAACCATCGTCAGGATCATCATGGCCAGCGACCAGAATAAGTCAACGACGTTCCAGGATAGTGTTTCACCGAGTCGCCGGCTGTCAGATGTCATGCGGGCCAGCAGCCAGCCGACCGGTGTCTGGTCGTAATAGGCCAATGGCATCGATTGCAACTTGGCAAAAGCTTCCTTGCGTATGTCATATGGGATGCTGCTTTCCAGCCTGCCGGCATGAAAAATCATCAGTCGGACATTAATGGCCTGTATGGTTATGACAGCAAGGGCGATCATGCTTAACGGCAGCAACCGGCTGATCTGGCCGGTCAAGGCGATCTTGTCGATCGCATAGCGGCTGAAAAGGGGAATCAAGGCATCAACCAGACCCAGTAAAACCATTTGGCTGATCAGGAAAAACAGGCTTTTCCGATATGGCCGGGCAAACTGCAGCAGGCGTTTCCAAACCGCCAGATCAAGTCTTTTACTGTATTCCTGTTCTTGTATTGGCATAAAGATCAGCTTCCTTTATCTAACCGGTCGCGAACGGCAAACCGGTTCATCGTGTGTGTGCAATGAGTCAGCAGAATGATACAATCAGGCAATATCCTCAATACTGCTCTGAATATCCCATATCTGCTTGTAATGCCCCGGCTCATGGATCAGCTCTTCATGTGTCCCTTTTTGTACGATGCGCCCCTGGTCCAGCACAAGAATCTGGTCTGCTTCTGCCAGAGTCGTGATACGATGGGAAATAATCAAAGTCGTTGTGCCCTGCTTGCGTGCCCGCAGTGCAGCACGGATAGCGGCATCTGTTTCAGTGTCAACAGCTGATAAGGAGTCGTCAAAAATCAGAATGGGCACATCGCGCAGGATGGTGCGGGCGATAGCCACCCGTTGGCGTTGACCGCCGGAAAGCGTTACACCACGCTCACCGACCATAGTCCCGTAACCTTCGTCAAATTCACTGATGGCTTCATCGACACAGGCAATGCGCGCTGCTGCGTAAACCTCTTCATCAGTAGCGTCCGGCCGTCCTACCCGTATGTTTTCCAGGATGGTTCGCGAGAAGAGAAAGGGTTCCTGCAGAACCATACCCACATTCCGGCGAATCCAGCTGCGGCTGATGGTTCTCAGTTCGTGTCCGTCAATCTTGATTGAACCTTCCTGATAATCATATAGGCGTAGAAGCAGATGGACCAGGGAGCTTTTCCCGGAGCCTGTAGCACCCAGAATGGCTGTTGTTGTACCCGGTTTTACGGAAAAAGAAAGACCTTCCAGAACTTTCTTGCTACCATAACCAAAATTCACATCAGTGAAACTGATTTCACCGCTGATCGGGACATCGCTTTCACCCTGGTCATAGTCCTCCTGCCGGCTGTCCAGAATCTCCTGGATGCGGTTCAGAGCGACAAAAGCCTGCCCCATGAATCCCATCATCTGACCAAGCCCGCGAATCGGCCAGATCAGCATGCCGGCATATGTCATAAAAGCGACCATGACACCGAGTGTTATTTGACCTGTCGCAGTCAACCAGGTTCCGACAAGCGTAACGATGACAATCTGCAGCATGCAGAGAAAATCGGATTGTGACCAGAATGAAGCCATCAGCTTTACAATTTTCATGATGTTGTCGCGATAACGCCGGCTTGTCCCGTCAAATTTATCAATCTCAAACTGCTGGGCAGCAAATGCCTTGACCACCCGCACCCCAGTAAGGTTTTCTTGAAGCGTAGCCGACATGACGCCCTCAGACTCGTCTGTCTCTAAAAAAACAGTCATCATAGAACGAAAAAATCTGACTGTTAAGACCAGGATGACTGGAATCAACACGATGGAGAGCAGTGTGAAAGCGACATGTGTGGAAAAGAGGATAATGAGGACGACGATGACCTGAACCACGATGGAGATCGCTTCAATGGACCGGTTTGCTATAAACCGTTGCGCTGTTTCAATATCGGATGTGCAGCGTTGAATGATGTCACCTGTCTGTGCTTTAACATGATAATTATAGGGCTGCCTGATAACATGCAGATAAAGGCGGTCGCGCATGCGCTTGGCCGCGTTTTCTCCAGTCAGGGCAGATAGTTTTGTGCGCAAAAATTGCATCACACCTTGCAGCAGTGTCAAAACAACCATGATGACCAGCAAAAACCAGAGGTTTTTCCGCACAAAAACCACGCCGCCTATGCGCTCCAGCATGTTCTGCAGAAAGGCGGGCAGCTGGAGTGGTGCATCCCCCAGAACACTGTCCAGGGATACACGTATCAGCATGGGGGTAACAGCGGCAAGGCCGACATTGATGATCACCGCCAGCAGCGCACCCAGATAGGTCAGCCGGCTTCCTTTGAGGAAACGCAGCAACAATGTTAGTTTGTTCATATATCCTCCGGTTGTCTTTAGAAAGAGCGTTGCATACAGAATCAGCATGGACAGAAAGGACTGTCTTGCTGCACCCGCAAACGAATTCAACGGTCTTCACGACCGTTTTTCACAACAATGGGGGGCACAATGTGCCAGGATGGCGTTAGAAAAAATAAGTGGGGCTTTTTCCGGATCCGCCGGCCGCAGTTATGAAAAACGATTTATGCTTGTCATGGTCAGCCTCTTGTTCGCTGTTTTCCTGCAGTCTATTCATTCTTGCGACCTCCTTTCCGCGAAAACCAATGTAAATCTGTTTATACGTCTGGTAAAAAGACGCCTCAACATATTAGCGCATTTTTCAGATAAGTACAAGCATCACGGATAAAGAGACAGGATATAAGAAACCCCGATTGCGTTGCACAGCCGGCAGAAAAGAAAAGGCCGCTGAACCACTAATTGGGCCGGGTCAACTTTGTCCGATCAAAGGCTTCACACCGGTCGGCCAAACATCAATTTTGTCGGTACCGTTTGAGAAGCGCTTCAATTGATTGAAAAGCCGTTTTCTTCAAGTAAACGGCTGAGGAAAATTTTTGCCTGCAGAATATCTCTTTTCTGCTCCTCGCCGCTTATTTCCCGTTCGATCGTGATGAACCGGTCATATTGCAGTGAACGCAGCCGCTGGATAAGCCTGGGGAAATCCACTTCTCCCTGTCCAAGGGCGGTTTCCTGTCCCAGTGTGTAAGGATCAGTCGGTGGAAGACCGTCTTTACCGTGTATGTTGCGGACATAAGAACCATACGTGTAAAGGGCGTCAACAGGGTTGGCATAGCCATACATCAAAGCGTTGCCTGTATCCAGGTTGACATAGACATTGCCTGTGCCAACTTCAGTAATCAGACGCAGCAGTGTGACAGGAGACTCTGCGCCGGTCTCCAACAGAATATTGACACCCTGTTTTTTTGCGTGGGATGAGAGCTGACGCATCGCGGCAACAAGGTCAGGATAGTCTGCGCTGAAAGGGTTGTTGGGAATGGGGCCGGCGTGGATAATCATATCCTCAATACCCAGCCAACGGCCAAAGACAACGCCCTGCAACAGGTAGTCAAGTCGATGTGCCCGGTATGCGGCCGGGATCAGACCGTTGACGCAAAAGCCATACTTGAGGTCGTACACAGCCCGGCCATCGCGGTACCCGCAAAAATGCGCCGAAATCTCAATTTGATGCTTATCGGCTGATTGGCGGATTTTGCTGGCTGCCTCACGGGTGAAATGCTCTGGTTTATAGGCCAGCTGGCAGGAAGTGAAGCCTATTGCGGCGACGGGCGCGAAACAGGCGTCGGCCTGGTCGGGGTCTGTGATGCGGACCAGTGTTCCAAGTTTCATGATGCTTTCATCTCCTTGTCAAACGAACGGTCTGCTGTCTTCTGCAAAAGCCAGATAGGCGGCCGGGTCAGAAAAGAGTTTGCTCATATAATGCCTTGGTGATGACCATCTCGCTGTCTGGATGGTTCTGCAGCAGTGAAGCCGGTGCCAGCGGAGTGCTGGGCTCCAAAGCTATTTTTCTCATAATACCCCACTGCCAGCCGCAATACAGGTAAATCTTGATCGTTTTGCAGGCCAGCAGCTGCTTCATCCCCAGCGTGATGCATCTACGGGGCATTAAGTCGATGGCACCGTGCAGTTTATTGGCACCATTGTTTATGATCGTTTCCCTGGACAGGTCCAGGCAGCGTGTCGGCAGTTCGGCGAAAGTGGCGACGGTATGCTGTGTTTCATCCTCTGGTGGTTCATTGAAGGCAATATGACCGTTGATACCAACACCTGTCAGGCAGCAGTCGGGCGGACCGAAATCTGCGATCAGCTGGTCTATATCCGTTTCCTTGCCGGGGAGAGGGAAGATCCTCTGCTCAGGAGGCATGCATAAATCCGGCGATATCTGACGATAGACCAGCTTGTCCATGATCCCCTGAAAGCTCAGGGGATGGTCCGGGGAGATCATTTGATCCTGACCGATCAGGTACTCATCCATGTTGATAAAATAAGTGTTGTGCAGCGGCAGATGCAATTCGTTCACCATTCGGGCGAAAACAGGATACTGGCCAATCGGTCCGACCGGACAGATGATCACAACGCGTTTCCCCCGGGCTTTCTGGATGATATCGACCATCGTCCAGGCCATTTCTTCATAAATGGCGGATTCATCTGGCTGAATCCTGACGGGTATTCTGCTTTTCGCCAGGAAATCATCCGGAGGACATGTATATGTCTGCAGCATAATGGCCTCGTTTCTCCGTCCTGGTCAAAGGACAGACCTGATTATGTGGTTCTTAACCTTCTTCACTGATGCTTATCCAGCGCTTTGAAGCCGCGGCTTTTTCTGTCGCGTCGATAACTTTCTGGCAGATGACACCATCCGCCAGAGTAGCACTCAGACCGTCATCAATATCCTGAACCAGGTTAATAAAGGCTTGTGACTGGCTGGCATTGAAACGGGCGGGAGGGACAACGAAATGACTGCCCTGGCCGGTCATATCCACTTCACCTGAGCAGATTTCCAGCGTCTGCTGACCAGAATGATTCATATAACGCAACATTCCGTTGCTGCCATATAATTCGATGCCAACCGAATCGCCGATCGTCGTCGCACACCGGGAGATCTGGTAGGTAACATTCAAACCGCTGCGCATGTCGACCAGCGCGTTGCACCAATCATCCGTTGTTACTTCCGCGAAATCATCAGAATCGAGTTTTTGCCTGCTTTTGATCCAGATGCCGGTCTGTGCGGAAATGCCGGTAAATTCCTCGCCGGTAATAAAGCGGGTCAGATCATACATGTGCGAAGCGAGATCTCCCAGAACCCCTGTCCCTGCTTGTTTTTTGTCAAATCGCCACTCAAGTTTCCTGCCGGGCCAAAGTCCGCTGTCTTTGATACAGCGGATATACCCGTGGTATAGTTTGCCGCAAACACCCTGGCTGATCAGCCATTTCATATAACGGATATATGGCCGATAGCGCCAGGAAAAACAGACATGCCCGACAACACCGGCTTTTTGTGCCAAATCATGAATGCGGGCAGTTTCCGCATGGGACAGGCCCATGGGCTTCTCAACGCTAAAAGGTTTTCCCTTCCTTATGGCTTCTTCAGCGATCGTGCAGTGCAGATTGTTGGGTGTGCAGATGTCCACGGCATCGACATCCTCAGAGGCTATTAAATCTAAGTAATCTGTATAACATTGGCTTTTGTCCAGAGAGCAGATCTCAGCACCCTGATCCAATGCGATATCGCTGATATCACACAGAGCCGTCACTTTGCCGCCAATCGCAGCCTGGTAACCGGGGATGTGAACACCTTTTGCGATACCGCCAACACCTACCATACCAATGCGTGTCTGATTCATAAAGCGTTTTCCTCCCACTTATTAGCCGTTCCGTCGTCAGCCTCTGTGGCTTATCTCTGATCAGGGATGCCTGAAAATCGTTAACCCGTACAGGCTGGCCGCAGAATGCATACTATGGCATTAAGCGGTGTCTCTGCTGAAAGGGCGGGTGAGAAGGGAAACAGGGGAGAACCGCCTGCCAATAAGAGTCTAGCACATAAACATCCTTTATTAAACCTAGGACATATAACTATGGTTGTCAGCCCTCACTGTTCAAAATGCGGAAAACTTCGTATACTGAGACCAGAGAAACGCTTGCCGTCTGCTTGCGCAGCAGCAGAAAGGAATGGGGCATGCCACAGCAAATTCTGCCGCCACGCAAAAAAAGGGGCAAAAGATTAGTCACACAACTTTCCCACAGACTTATCGGCGCTTACTCCTGCTGCGCAGGCTGTTTGACCGCGGAGCAAGCTCCTCAGCCTGTCAAACAGCAGCGCCTGAAAAGTCTACCCGCTGTGCGGGGTGGGAAAGTTGTGTTAGTCATTGTACTGGCACTCTTTTTGATACTGCTGATCAGTCTGGCGGCTGCCATGCTGGTGACTGATCATCTGATGACGGAGCGCGTAGTGGCACGCTACAAACAGCAAGTGACGGCAGATGTGTTGTATAGAGCGGTTGACGGTGCCGAACTAGCCTACCGCAGGCATGGACAGGATGGCCTCCCGCTGCTAATGATTCACGGCTTTATGGGATCGTCATATGATTATGCTTCTATCTTTCCGACATTGGCTGAACATTATCAGGTGATCGCGGTCGATCTGATCGGCTTTGGTTTATCAGACAAGTCACCGGATCTGGACTACAGCAAAGCGAACATGGCCCGTTTATGCGGACTCCTGATGGACGATCTGGGATTTTCCAGATATGCGGTTCTGGGCCATTCAATGGGCGGAGAAGTGGCAATAAACCTTGCTCTCCTGCATCCACAAAAGACGGAACAGCTCATCCTGTTGAACAGCGCAGGTCTCACAGACATCCAGCGAGGTTTCAGTCAGCGTCTGCCGGCATGGCTGATCGACGGTGTCTTTCAGAACTATGTGTTGCAGCGCCTCTATTTTCCAACTGTGTTTTTTGACCGCCAGAAGGCCGGAACGGACGTTTTTCAGCCTTTTTATTATTTCAACAACCTGATACCCGCTGAGACGTTGCAGAAACTGATCCAGGACAATGACAGCGGCAGCTTAAAAAACCAACTGGCCGACATAAGCCAGCCGGTCCTTCTCATCTGGGGCGCCCATGACAGGACGATTCCGCTGGAACAGGGACAAGCTATGGATCAGCTGCTGCCTGACAGCAGCCTAATGGTCTTTGAAGACTGCGGTCATTTGACTTTTCTGGAAAAGCCCACAGAGACCTGTGCTGCTCTGCTCCAGTTTCTCGCAGACACGGCGACGGATCGACACTGAAAGCCTAGACGCTGTCCGGCAGAGGCCAGAAAAAGGGCAAGGGTAGCCAAAGGGCCAGCAACTGGCTGAGTTTGCTGTCTGCCGGCATTTGCTGCGGGATGACCAGAGATGGCGGCAACGGTCCAAGCAGAAGACGTGTTGCGGTTAAATGATCGAAAACCAGATCAGCTTCATTCCTTGCGCAAAGGCGGCAGGATGCCTGACCATTTTGATAAGCCAGTTCAAAAACGCGAACCTGTCCTTTGTCTTCGATCCCCAAACGCAACCGCCCTTCCGGGATGGCCTGCATGCAGGCTTTGACATTGAGCAGACCGGTTAGAACACCCGGCCAGTCCAGTATTTTGCATGCTTTAGCGGGATGTAGCCCGCAGTTCTCCGCTAGTCGGCTGAGGTCGGCGACCGCATCCTGCTGCCAGGGTGCCAGGATGAACGTTACAGGTGTTTCTTCCAGTCGATCCACCCAGGCTGCGGCAACACTGAGCAGCCAGTCGGGTTTGGCGGTGATCAATTCACTGACCTGGGTGCCTTTGCGGTCACAGACCAGGTAGCCGACTGCTTCGCCGCCGGCGTTCCGCGCCAGCCACGTCTGGGCGTACCAGGAATTCAGGATCGTCATGTATGATGCCAGCGGACGCTCAACATGCACCGGCAGGCTGTCATACCAGTTTTTCATCTGCTGAGTCAATGCTAAAGAAGCCGGTTCGTCGCCTCCATCAACCGGCTCAAAACGAATGGTGTTGTATTCCTGGTTGCTGAAGAAATGTCGCAAATTGGTTTTGCTCAGATCAAAAGACAGGCTGGAGCCGATTTTCTCATAGCCGTAGTAGCCATAACGCTGACGCTGTCCACCTAATATAGACAACGCATAATCTTCAGTTTCCAGTTCGCTGACCACGGCCTGCATCAGGCGACGCATCAGGCCGCTTTTGCGTTCTTCCGGATGGGTACTGACACCACCGATGCCCCCTGCCTTCAAAACCTGGCTGCCAATCCGCAATTCCATGGGATATAAACCAATAACCGCCCGTAGTTTGCCTTGTCGGCGAATGGCGAAATGAGCCTGCATTTTAAGATCATCAGGCTGATATAATTTGGGCAGCAGTGTTTGAAAGTGATGTGGACGACTTGACATGCTGAAAACCATGTTGAGAAAATCCATTGTTTCTTCAAAATCAGTCGCTGTCAGGCGGATTACCTTATCATCCATAAGCATCTCCTTTTTCTTTCAGATGAGAGAAAAGCAGGGTCTGCCTGCTGCAGACCCTGCCTGATCAGTTTTTGTATCAGTCGGCGAGATAGGCTTTAAGGTTCTGGTAACCGATCCGGACACCCAGCATCGGATCTTCCATCCCTTCGAACTCAATGGCGACTGAACCGGTATACCCGGCCTGCTTCATGATCTGCAGACACTGTTTGACCGGAACGACGCCGTGACCGATGATGGCACCGCGCAATCTGTTGAGGCTGCGTGTCTTGAACCAGCCTTCACCCGGATCCGTATCCTGGGCTGATTTATAGAGGAAGTCTTTGACATGCACATGGAAGGCATATGGAGCAAGACGGGTGACCGCCAGTGCCGGCGGCTCATCAGCGCAAAGAAAATTGCCAATATCGATCAGGGCTCCGTAGTTGGGATGGTTAACAGCTTGGATCAGGCTTTCTATCCTGATACTGTCCTGGGCAAAATAACCGTGGTTCTCACTCATGGTCCGAATACCTTTTTCTGCCGCGTATTCAGTAACCATGCGACACCCTCGTGCCAGCCGTGGCAGAACGGTTGTAAAATTTTCAGCCGGGGCAGCCGACAGCCTTGATGCCTTTGTGTCGTTACGCCAGCCACTACTGACATCATGCCGCATGCCAGAAGCACCCAGAACAACTGCTGTGTCCACTTCAGCATGGAGTCGCCGCACTTCTGCTTCCAGATCTCCGTCGCTGCCGTTAAGGAAATCAGCACCGATGGTATAGTTGCCGACAGCGATGCCGGCCAGATCGCATGCCTCCCGCAAACGCCGGGCGTAGGACAGCTTGTCCTCGCCTTCCGGCATCTCCAGTACGGTAAACTCAATAAACGAAAAACCCATCTCAGCAGCGATGCCGACTGTGTCGAACTGTGTTATCTGCCCGGAATGGATCAAGCGGTTGAAACTGCAAGAACTAACACCTAAGGTCATGTCATGTCCTCCACGATACTTGTTGATCATCCTTTATGATAATTTACGGATGTGCTCCTTAAGGAAGTTCACTGCCTGGCGAATATCGCTGGCAGGATCATCGCCAACTTCACGCTCAATCGTCAGGAAACTGTTGAACCCTGTATCAGACAGCGCTTTTAGATAAGCAGGGAAATTGACTGAACCCTGTCCTAGTGGTACTTCACGGAAGGCTTCACCACGTTCAATGGCGTCTTCGATCATGCCATAGGTGATCTCGGGGTTCTGTTCGCGCAGGCGGATACCGTCTTTGGCATGTGTATGCACAATAAAGGGGGCCAAAGTTTTCACGGCCTCAACAGGGTCATCGCCGGTAACCATGACAAAATTTGCCGGATCCAGATTGACGCGGACACCGGTCGCGCCCAGGCTGTCAATGAATCTGCGCAGGACAACCGCAGTTTCAGGACCGGTCTCAATAGCAAAATACGCACCCAGCTTTTCGCCGAATTCAGCCAGTTCGACGCAGGTTTCCTGGAGAACCGAGTAGCGCGGGTGTTCGGGATCCTCGGGAATGACACCAATGTGGGTTGTGACAATATTGGTGTCCAAATCGCGGGCCAGTTCCAGAATGCGTTTTGATTGCTCTATACGCCAGGCGTTATCTTCTTTCACCATGAACCCGTGGCCGCCCAGATCGCCGCACAGGGCAGAAACAACCAGTCCTTCGCTTTTGATTTTATCCAGCAGTTCACGCCGCTGCGCGGCATTGAGGTTTTCTGGAGAAACCTTCCCCTTGGCGGCATATATCTGAATACCGTCTGCACCGATTTCTTTGGCCTTGCGGATACCCTCATCGGTTCCCAGGCGAAATGAGTCAATGATCACACCTATTTTAAAATTTGCCATTTCCCAGTCCTTTCCAGCCCCTTGGCCTTGCTGCCCGGGACCTGTGCCCGTTATCTGTAATAAACCTGCCGGCCACACATACTGCGCCGGTAAGTCTATTATAGCGGATACGACACTTATAGCCAATGAACCTGCTCGCATTAACAGTCAGGTGCATAGCTTGATCTGGCTCTTTTAAGCATGATCAGTTATACTTTGTTTCAGATAGACAATTGGCGCTCAACCCATTAAAAAAAGAAAAACCGCGCCATATCCGTAAACAAAAACCTGATCCAGAGAAAGGAGCACTGATTATGAGTCAGTATGTCACCCGAAAAACACCTGGAGACACCGCCTGGTTTACGTGTAACCGTTTCGGCATGTTTATTCACTGGGGTTTATATGCCCTGCCGGCACGTCATGAGTGGATCAAATCACGGGAGATGATCACAGAAGAACACTATGACCTCTATTTTGAGCATTTCAACCCTGATTTGTACGATGCCCGTGAATGGGCACGACAGGCAAAAGCCGCCGGTATGAAGTACGCTGTCATGACAACCAAGCACCATGAGGGTTTTTGTATGTTTGACAGTGCGTTCACGGATTACAAAGCGCCCAACACACCGGCCGGCCGTGATCTTGTTCGTGAGTATGTCGATGCTTTCCGGGCAGAAGGGCTGCGCGTGGGTTTCTATTACTCCCTGATCGACTGGCATCATCCTGATTTTCCGATTGATATGCTGCACCCACGCAGAGATGATGCTGATGCTCTGGCACAGAATGAGGGCAGAGACATTAAGCGCTACGCCGAGTATATGCGCAATCAGGTTCGCGAGTTGCTGACCAACTACGGGAAGATCGATATTCTCTGGTTTGACTTCTCTTATAGCAGCAGCAAGGGTACAGGCGACAAGGCCTGGATGAAAGGCAAGGGAAAAGAAGACTGGGAAGCTGAAGCGCTGCTGAAAATGGCCCGTGAACTGCAGCCCGGCATCATTATCGATAACAGGACAGAGATAGAACAGGATCTCTGGACACCGGAGCAGTACCAGCCGCAGGAATGGATCCGCCACGCTGAAACAGGTGAACTGGTGACTTGGGAGGCTTGTCAGACTTTATCCGGGGCATGGGGCTACCACCGTGATGAGCAGACCTGGAAATCGCCGGAGATGCTTATTCGCATGTTGGTTAATACTGTTTCGCTGGGTGGCAACCTGCTGATGAATGTGGGACCAACCGCCCGTGGCTATCTTGACGCACGTGCGGAAGCCGCGCTGAAAGTATATGCGGATTGGATGAAAGTGAACAGCAGGTCAATATACAACTGCACCATGGCTGACCAGGAATTTTTGTCCTCATTGCCGCGGGACTGCCGTTTCACCCAGAGCAGCGATGGTCGTCGTTTGTATTTGCATCTTTACGCCTACCCTTTTGCCCATATTCAACTGAACGGTCTGGCCGGCAAAGTAAAATACGCCCAGTTCCTGCACGACGCCAGTGAAATAAAATTCACAGAAGGCGCAGTGCACCATTTCAGTGTCGGCGCTGCTAAAGCGGAAAGCCTGCTGGTTCTGGAGATTCCGCCGGTCAAACCGCCGGTGCTGGTTCCGGTTATTGAGCTATTTCTCAAATAGACATATGACAATCGTTGGATAAAAGCCCCTCATTCGCCATGCGAATGGGGGGCTTTTTCAAGGGTGTGCCACGACGTGTCTGGTTATTCTGCCGGATCTTGCCATTCCAGGTTTTCGATCACCCATGCGGTCAATTCGCTGAGTGAGGGGTGGATGACCATGGAGTGGGCAAGCGGATCCAGGGAGCCGGCTTCACTGCAGGGTGGAAAGAGTCCGGGAATAAGTCGGGTATGCGGTCGTTTTTCTTGTTTCAAGCCGCCAGTACAGCGAAAACCGGCATTCATCAGGTAAACAAAGGGCTGGAGCAGGACGGCCGCCTGTGGTCCAATGATGTGAACGCCGAGGATTTTCTTCTTTTCATCGACAATCAGTTTGACAAAACCGTCATCAGGGTCTTCTGGTTCATAACCCATGGCATAGCCTTTGGCGATATCGGAATAATGGTTGTAGCCCACCTGGAAAGGTATACCTGCTGCAATGGCTTCAGATGCCTTCAGTCCGACATGGGCGATCTGGGGTGATGAGAATATTGCCCAGGGGACAGCCTGGTAGGAAACGGATCGCCGACTCAGGTCAGGCCGCAGCAAATTATGAACCAGAACCTCAGCCTCATAGTTGGCCTTATGGCGGAACTGGTATTTGCCATTGACATCGCCCAGCGCCCAAATGTGTCTTTTGTTGGTTTCCAGATACTCGTTGGTGATGATGTAGTTCCGGGCATCCGTGGCTATGCCGGCTTTTTCCACGTTTATCAAGTCGGCGTTGGACTGAACCCCGGCTGCCAAGAAAATTTCTTCACTGTTGATGACATCGCTGTCCCGGCCGTCAGCTGTTCTGATCTTTAAGCTTTTACCATCCGTGGTTTTCTCTGCTTCGACGATCTGCTGGCCGGTCAGAACACGTACACCTTGCCTGATCAATGCTTTTTCCAGAAATTCGCTGATTTCCGGTTCTTCTAAGGGTGCCAGGGCAGGTGCCGCCTCAATCAGCGTGACACGGGTGCCCTGTGCTGAAAAAATGTGGGCGAATTCCAGACCGATCGCACCCCCGCCGATTATGGTCAGGCTGGACCAGGGTTTGCGGGGGAAGGCTGGTCCGAAAAATGATTCAGCTGTGATGAAACCAGCCTCAGCAAGGCCCTTGATCTGCGGTACACGGGAGCGCGCACCACAGGCCAGGACAATCATATCCGCCGTAAAGGGATCGGTGTGTCCCTGACGTTCATCTGTGACCTGCAGCGTATCCAGGCCAGTGAATTGTGCTTGTCCGCGGTACAGCGTCAGCCGGTCTATCTGTCGCAGGTTTTCTTCAATCTGCTGGTTGCGGTCTATAAACTGCCACATGCGTCTGCTGATGGTTGACCAGCTGATTTCCGGCTGCCCATAGAAAACGCCTGTTTTGCCAGCATGCTCTGTTTCCCGGATTAGGTCAGCCGGATAAACCAGCACCTTTGAGGGGATGCAGCCACGGTTGAGGCAAGTGCCACCTAGTTTGTCTTTTTCGACCAACGCGCATTTCAGGCCTTTCTGCAAAGCTTCCTCGATCAGGGTCAAGCCCGCGCCGCTGCCTACAACAACCAGATCATAATGCTCCATGTTCAATCACCTCAGATAAAAGAATATGCGGAAAATGCCTGTGCCGTTTAACCTGGCCGCCTGATATACCGGTCATTATTTGTTCTCTTAAATCATTTTAGCATAGTTGGCTTGCTTTTCGCGTGTCACGCTGCAACAAGACCTACATGGGTTCCCGAGCACAAGGTGTTCCGCTCATGACCGCAAGCTGTTTGTGCTAAAATAAGACTGATTACCTTAGCTGGCAACCACAAGAGCAATTAACCGCATGATAGGTTCTCTTTAAATAAAAAACGTTAGGAAAGGATCGCATAATGATTTGCGTTATGCAAGGTGGCGGGAATGGATTATGAAAAACTGGGTGTTTTCTATCTGGGACGACCCTATGACCCGGCTGCAAACGCAGCAAACGAGCGTGCAGGCTATCTGCTTCTCAAGTCAAAGGAACTGACGACACATGCGGTCTGCGTCGGTATGACCGGCAGTGGTAAAACCGGCTTGTGCGTTGGCCTGCTGGAAGAAGCGGCTATGGACGGTGTCCCGGCCATTGTCATCGATCCCAAAGGGGATATGGCAAACCTCATGCTTTCGTTCCCCGATCTGTCTGCTGAGGATTTTCAGCCCTGGATAGACACGGATGCAGCCCGTAAAGCCGGGCAGTCACCCGACGTATTCGCAGCTGGTGAAGCAGCCAAATGGGAAAAAGGCCTTCAGGCCTGGGGTCAGGACGGCCAGCGGATTGCCCGCATGCGTCAGACAACGTCTTTCGCAGTTTATACGCCAGGCAGTACAGCCGGCATTCCGCTTTCCATCCTGCAGTCCTTTCAGGCTCCACCTGCCGCTGTTCGTCAGGATCCGGAACTTCTTCAGGAGCAGATCAGCGGTCTGACGGTAAGTCTGCTCAGCTTGATCGGAATCAACGCTGATCCGATCCGTAGCCGCGAGAGTATACTGGTGGCCAGTCTCTTGCAGCACTACTGGCAAAAAGGTGAAGACCTGGATCTGGCCCGGCTGATTCAACTGATTCAGAACCCGCCCCTGCAGCAGATTGGCGTGATGAGTCTTGATACTTTCTATCCAGAAAAAGACCGCATGGACCTGGCTTTGCGTTTTAACAATTTGCTGGCGTCACCTGGTTTTTCCATATGGCTGCAAGGTGATCCGCTGGATATTGATCAGCTGCTCTACACCGCTGAAGGCAAGCCCCGCTTATCCATCCTCTCAATTGCCCACCTTAATGAAGCGGAACGTATGTTTTTTGTTTCCCTGTTGCTGAACAAGGTTGTCAGCTGGATGCGCGGCCAGTCCGGCACATCCAGTTTGAGGGCACTGCTCTATATGGATGAGATTTTTGGGTTCTTCCCTCCGGTTGCCAATCCACCGTCCAAGGCACCTTTGTTGACATTGTTGAAGCAAGCCCGTGCCTACGGATTGGGGGTTGTGTTGACAACGCAGAACCCGGTTGATCTGGATTATAAAGGTCTGGCCAATACAGGTATCTGGTTTATCGGCAGGTTACAGACAGAACGGGATAAAATGCGTGTTCTGGACGGGCTTGAGGGCGCGACGCAATTGCATGGTAACACGTTCAACAAAGCGGCTATGGAACGCCTTGTTTCCGGCTTGGGCAACCGTGTTTTCCTGCTTCATTCTGTCTATCAGGACGAGCCGGTCCTGTTTGAAACGCGCTGGTGCATGTCCTACCTGGCCGGACCACTGACCCGGGTCCAGTTGCAGCAGCTGCAACAGCTCCAGCCGGAGCCGGTCCGGCAGATCAGCGAGCCTGTGAAAGCTGAGACGAAGCCGCATGAGGCTGTAGAACCGCAGAATATAGAGGTAAAGCCGGTCAGCACTGCCAGCACCGGTGCGGGATCAGGAAAGCCAGACACGGCACCATTGCTCCCGCAAGGTGTCCAAGCTGTTTATGCGCCGATCCGCGGCCGGCTGGAAGGCCTTGTTTATCGTCCCTATCTCGTTGGCATGGTTCAAATCGGCTATAACGACCGCAAGGTTGGTGTATACCATAGCGAGGACAAAGTCATCTACACGCCGGTCACCCAGGGCGTTTTCCCCGTCGATTGGGACCAAGCCCAGCCACTTGAGCTAGCGCTGGACTATTTCGAGCCAGAAGGTTCATCCGGTGTTCCTTATGTGGCATTACCTGACATAGCGGGAAAGCCTGCCAGCTACACCTTGTGGAAGCGTGATCTGGCAGACTGGGCTTACAGGACCTGCCGTCTGACACTGCCGCAGGTCCCCGGTACAGACCTGGTCGCCAAACCGGATGAGGATGAGCGATCATTCCGTTTGCGTGCGCAGCAAAAAACGCGTGAACGGCGCGACCAGGAAACAGAGAAGCTGCGGCGCAGCTACGCGACGCGTATCAGAGCGCTGGAAGAAAAAATACGCAAGGCAGAACAAGCTGTAGAGCGCAAGAAAGAACAAGCCAAGCAACAGAAAATGCAGACCGCCATATCGTTCGGGGCTACACTGCTAAGTGCATTTCTCGGGAAAAAAGCGGTCAGCGCCTCTTCTCTGGGTAAGGCGACGACCACCGTGCGCGGTGCCAGCCGAGCGCTCAAAGACAGCAGCGAAGTCGGCCGGTCTCAGGAATCCGTGGAAGTCTATCAGGCACAACTGCAAGAGCTGGAAGAAGCTTTCGAGGCGGAAGCTGAGGCTTTGGCCAGTAGGCTTGATCCGCTCGATCAGGTGCTGACAGAGCATGTCATTCAGCCATACAAAAAGGACATACAGGTGCGTGATCTTATTTTTGCCTGGATGCCCGGTAGAGAGCTGGCTGATGGCAGCTGGGAGCAGGCCTGGAACTGACAATTGGTTCCGTCCGTTGCTTATACCATAAGTATAAAAAAGAAGGGATGCCTGATCGCGCCGCCGACACGGATCAAGGCATCCCAAACCTGCTTTATTATGGAGACAGGCCACTCTTTTTTCAGCCTCGCTTTTGGTGGGTAGAGGAAAACGTGGTTAACCTCATGACAAAGACCCAAAATCATTATACAATGGTTTTTGCAGGCTGTACAGTAGGTTTTTGAGGAAAGCTGTGCTGTGTTTACAAAATAATCAAATCTGAATGCACGTTTATTCAGCGATTCACCAGCGTATGTCTCGGTTCATTGAGCATTCCGGGGTTCGACTTGTTTGCGGTGGGGATACCTGATAGCGGGGTTATGCTGCATCAGTTTGTTCCTCATCATTCGGGTTTGCGGTTTGCAGCCAAAAGCTTCGGGTCTGCAAACGGGCTGCGAATTGTTTGCTTTATTGTAGCCGCGGGGATCTCTCAGGAACAGCCCCGGAACGTAACGTGCGAAAAAACATTCAGTTTTCTTCTGACTGGTTTGATAGAGCTGCTTCCGGAGATATGGTCACAGGTACGAACAAGGGGTCGGTACGTGGTGTGTTACCCAGCTGAAAACGATATAATTCCTCCGTGGCCAGGGCAATTTTGGTGACGCAGTTTTTCAAATGGAGGGGATAGATGTAGTAGGTGTCGTCCAGCGTCGACAAATCAATGCAGTCACCACGCTGGTCATATTGATACTCAATATGACAGGAATACATGCTGACGGGCGTTTTTACCAGATGAAGCGGCTCAGCCCCGGCGGAACCCGGCACATCAAGCATGAAGCCTCTGTTGTCATGGGTCAATCGACCAAGGCCAATGTTGATGTAGCCACGAGCGTTGGGCAGACTGTCAACATCAACATCATCACTGATGCTGTAAGTGCCCTGTTCGACCTGCTGACGTACCTGCGCCCGCTGAAATTCAAACCAGTCTGGCGCATAGCTGAATTCTGTGTTGCCGGAACTGGCCTCCAGTTCACCTGTAGGCAGGAGATTCCAGCGTTTTCCGCAATGACCGCACCAGATCCGGTTGCCTCCTGAATCCATTTTGAATTCGGTCAGGCAGGCCGGACATTGGTACAGCACCCGATGCAGGCCACTGGCGTTAGCCGGGTGGTGGATCTTTATCTTGTTTGCTGTTTGCCAGCGATATTCGTCATAGACAAAAGCCTGGCGAATCCGCTGGTTGATATCATCCACAGAAAGCCTGGAGACATCTTCTCCGGTTAGGATCCGTGTGAAGTCAGCTGCCAGCGGCACCTTGCGCTTGCTCAGGTTCCAGCATGGCGAGTGCAGGTAGTTACCATGCATGTTCAGGACAGCTACAGGTACTTTCAGGAACCTGACCAGCTTGCCCAGCGAATCAGGAAGAACCGCGGTTGTGCCGATCAGGGAATAACGTGCTTCCGGATAAAGCGCCAGGATGTCCCCGTTTTTTATAACTTGTCGGATCTGTTTTATCAGGGTGATATCATTGGTGAACTTGCGTTTGCAGATTCCTCCGACATGACGCAACAGCCATTCACGTCCGATAAAGCCGTCGATCGCCACCACATAATTGGCCCGATGTGGAAAAATAGCCGCTGTTGTCACTTTGAAATCAATAAAGGACATATGGGTGCAAAGGAGAAGATAAGGTGGTTTGAGATCTTGTACATCATGACGGTTGATTTTCAGGTGATATCGCCAGACATCTGGGAAGCTGAACAGCCAGGTTAGTGGACGCAGATACCAGCTTTGCCGCATGGGCAGCCTGGCCATGTCGAATTTCACTGGCGTGGTGTTTTTGTCCACAAGAACCTCCTGCCCGGGGGCTGATACGTCGAATCGGTGTTTTCAGTATACCTTGGAAGCAACGGGCAATACAAGGACAAATGACAACAGCAGAAGCGTGAAAACGCATGCAGGACAAAGGTTGATTAAAAAAATCGGAGCTGTGCCCTGTTTGACAAATAAGGGTTCCATCGTTATACTCGAGTCTGTCGCGAGGGAGTCGTTGCCGCAACGCGGTGCAAGTCGACTGACTGGTCGTTTGCAGGGCCTGGCTTGCATGAAACAACAAGACTTGTGACAGGTGTACGCCTGTCTTTAGAGAACCGGGCATGCGACCACGATGCCCGGTTTTTTGTTGGGGGAGACATGGGGTTCATTGAATTGCTGCTGATAGCCATAGGCCTATCTCTGGACGCGATGGCTGTCGCGCTCTGTAAAGGTCTGGCGCAAACGCGTTCAAATCCACGTCAGGGCATGGTGATCGCTGCATACTTTGGCGCCTTCCAGGCCTTAATGCCCCTGTTAGGATGGTTTATCGGCCGTCAGTTTGAGCGGTATGTCACCGCTATCGACCACTGGATCTCATTTGCGCTGCTCCTGGTTATCGGCGGCAAGATGGTGGTCGGTGTATTGCGGGGCAGCAGCTGTGACCTGGAAGCGGCTCGGGCTTGCCGAACCAGGGAAATGCTTGCTCTGGCAGTGGCTACCAGTATTGACGCCTTCGCTATCGGCGTGACCTTTGCTTTTCTCCAGGTTGCGGTTTTGCCGGCAGTTATGCTGATTGGTATGACAACCTTGCTGCTTTCACTGACCGGTTATTTTCTCGGCAACAGGCTTGGCACACGTTTTGGCTCTCTGGCTGAACTGGCAGGTGGTATCGTTTTGATCTTAATGGGCAGTAAAATCCTGCTGGAACATCTTGAATTGCTGCCATTTTAAAGAAGTCTGTGATATTCAGGGAAAAACAAGCTGATCTGGTGTAGAATAAGAGAAGGCAGATGGAGGCCGGCAAATACAGTCGGCTTTACCGTAAGCCATACTTCATCAATCGGGAGGTTATTATGGAACCGCTTCGTATCGCGCTTATTGGTCTGGATACCAGTCACGCTATTGAGTTTCCCCGACGCATGCAGGCACCGGATTGTCAGCCGGAGTTGCGGGTTGAGGGGCTGCGGGCAACAACCTGCCTGCGTTTTCTCACCCCTTTTACGAACAAGGACATTCTGGATCAACGCCAAGCTCAGTTGGAGGCTTGGGGCGTCAAGGTTACAGCAAGCTTCGATGAAGCTGTTGCTGATTGTGATGCCATCATGATTGAAGTCAATGATCCTGCTTTGCACTGGACCTATTTTGAGAAGTGTGCCGCATTAGGCAAACCGATCTTTCTTGACAAACCTCTGGCAGACACCTACGCCAACGGTAAAAGGATTGTTGAGCTGGCCAGGAAACTGAACCTGCCTGTTCTCTCTGCTTCTTCGTTGCGATTTGCGGATGCCCTGAGTGAAGTCTGTACGCAAATTCCTGAACCGGACCAGGTATCCATTTATGGTCCTTTGGGTATTGCGGCAGCAGGTGAGGGGCTCGTCTGGTACGGTGTGCATTGTTTTGAAATGTTGCAGCGTGCGATGGGTTGTGGCGCTTTGCGTGTGGATGCCCGCAAGGATTCGTCCGGCGTTGTGACCATCGTCGAATACCCGGACAAAAAACGCGGCATCGTCGAACTGACCGTCGGTAACTACACCTATGGAGGCACCCTGCGCAAAAAAGAACAGGTTGCTCCTTATCTTGTAGACAGCAGCAAAATCTATACCGGAGAACTACGTATCATCGGCCACTTCTTCAAGACAGGTGAAGCACCCCTTACCCTGGATGACACCTTGGAAGTCATGCGCCTGCTTGACGCGGCCGTGGTTTCCGCCAACAGCGGGAAACCTGTTGATCTGAACTGATCCTTTCTGCTGGTTCTGCCACATTGTATTGAGTGGCAGCAGACGGATCGATGATCACTGAACCGGACAGGGCATGATTGATCTGATCATGCCCTGTCCGCTCTCATTACCGCACACACAATACCAACCTGTTCAACCGTAAGAAGCGATGGAACGGCTTGGGGAAGTTGAGTTGTCAACATGTGCTTGCCATTAAATTTATCGCGTCCTGCTTTGTGGAGATACGATCACTTGTTCTGGAGAATATGGCTGACATAATCCCGTATCCGCTGCCCCAGGTCAAAACGGGTTGTTGATGCTTTCAAGGTTACAAAAACCGGGAAGGGATCCTGCAGAATTTTCTCCTGCAGAAAATGATGGATGAACCCTTGCTCCTCCGGCCTCAGACGGGCGATACTGCCCAGCGCACGTACTGCGTGGCTGAGATACTGGAACTGATGGTCATCAATATTTGAGATGTACTCGTCGAACACAATGGGATCTGAGCGCAGCAGTTCACGCCGGCTGATCAGGTCGCAAAGCAGGGGGATGGCTGCACAACTGCCCAGCCTGCCCAGCAGATAGACTGCTGTCATGCCGCGGTCATGGTTGTATTTGCGGCTGGTTTCCAGGCGCTTTCTGTCTCGCGTCCGTGCTGCCTCCAGCAGAATCGATTCTCCGGTGTCGTCATCAAGCAAGGCCAGCAGGCAGGCACAATTGTAGCGCAGTGTCTCTTCTCCTGCCGCAAACCATTGCCGAATGCTCGACTTGACATCGATACGGGCTGCCAGACGCAAGGCCGCAAGCATACCCAGGCCTGGCCGATCGCTTGCCAGCAGCTGACGTATGCCGTCCAGGTCCCGGGGGTACAGGACTGGCTGCCCTGTGCCTTTGGGGCGGGCGTCTATGATGCCAAGATCGTCGGCTGGATCATAACACCCACTTTGACGCAGCTTTTCCAGAATGGCGGAACGGTCGATTTCAGTCAGCAGGCAGTTATGCTCCAGAGCATAGGCAGCGATTTCGCCAACGGCTTCCCCAAGTTTCTGCATATCGCGCATCATCCGTGCATGTGCTGCCATGATATGGTCAACGCCCAGATGGCGTCCAGCGACCAGCACACCATCGATGTCACGCGGAATGAGCGCACCCAGCGGTACGCCCAGCGATGCGGTCACGCCCCACAAATTCATCGCGACAACCCAGTCGTTTTGCAGATCATCCTCAAAAGCGAGATCTTTGGTATGATTATCAAAATTGGAATAAATATAGAACAGCGGCTGATCTGACTTCTTTCCTGTCAGAAAATCTTGAAAATCCATTTGCTCCCGGCTTATGATGCGCCGGCTTTCACGAACGCCCAGTAAAGGCGCAAACCGGATATACTGATCTGTGCTGTCATAACTATCTTTCAAATACGCTTCATGGGTATAGGCGTCAATGATCGATGCGTCATATTCATTGGTGCTGTCAAGGTCAATATAACCAGCGTCTTTGTTGGTGGAATGCACTTGGCCAGATTGTTGATCACAATACATCAACACAACTGAATAAGGCTGGTAGGCACCGTCTGACCGGCGGCCACCAGCGGTAGGAAGGCCGCTTAGGTGGCAGAGCAGAGCATCAGCTGTCCCGTCAATAGCCAAACGGCAGCCTGCATCCTGAAAGACCCCTTGCGCATCAAGATAGCGGATTCCGACCAGACGATTGCGTTCCAGATAGACACCGCAAATCCACGAATTAAAGGACAAGGTGCAGCCCGAACGAAGCAATGCCTGCTCATAAGCAGCAGCGCGGACATCAGGGTGGGCGTTGCCGCCTAATGTCGCGACATGGCCGTGTTGCTGCATCATGGCGTCTATGCGGGCGTCAACAGCCTCATACTTACCGCCGGCTGAGCCATAATAGTAGCCGTTGACAATGTTGGTGTGTGTGCCGCCCAGGTTGTTCAGTCGGTCGATAATAAGCAGATTGGTGTTTTTTTCTGCCAGAACCAGGCTGCTGATTACAGCAGCCGTTCCGCAGCCGGCAACAATAACATCATAAGCTTGCCCGAAAGCAAAGCAAGCAGGCATGGGTTTGCGGACAATCGCCGTGTTTTCTCGTGTTATGTAGATCATGTTAACCTCCCACTGTTGCTGCCCGGTTCAAAGCGTCAAAAGGATCGAGACAGCTGCAAGACGGAACAAACCAGGCTGCCGGTCCGATTTGGCGTTCCTGATAAGGTAGCGATACAAAGGGCATCCCGGCAATTGCCAGCAGCCTGCAATCGTTGTCAGGACCGAAGTGTGCGGTGCAGGATAAGACGGCAGTACGGCATGTGTTTGGCTGATCATCTTTATCAAGCGGCAGGGCGAGGATGCCAAGGGAACCCCCGTCTAGCCTGTGAAGCTTGCCTCCGGCTGCTGATACATCTGGCCATTCTGTCGAACCGCGGTGCAGCAAAGCATGGATTGCCCTGTGAACAGGAATCTGGAGATCGTTTAGGCGAGCCATGCAGGTTGTCGTATCAATATAGCGGTCGCAGGTCAGGATACGGTGATCTTCCTGACGCAGGTAATGAATGTTATTTCTGGCCTGGCCATGATCGTAATCAATTTTATAGACACGGGAGAGGAATTGTATGTGCAGACCTGCCTGCCTGATCTGGTTCATAAGGGCGGGAAGGGTCTTCATGAGATCTAGAGACTGGTCCTTGATGACGCCGCGCGTCTGTAAATCGGTGAACAGGCTGAGAGCGAATGGCGAGGCGGGCGGTGTTAATACAGAGCAGACAGCAAAGGTATCGATGAACTCCGCACCTACTGTACAGCCGGGTTCGATCAGCAGGGTGTTTTGCGGATCAGCCGCGGCAAGACCCAGCCCCAGAAAGCTTGCACCATAAACGATGGTCGCATAATGTTGGCGTTGCATTTGTGGTTTATCCATATGACAATCCTTCCTGTAGCATAAAACGCCGACCGGCATAACCAATCAAATGCTGCCGAACGGGTTTTCGCAGTGTGCAAATCAGCTGTTTCAGCGGTATGTGCCTAGTTCCAGGCCGTAATCGCGAAAGTGTTTGTATGTGTCGAAGTTGACGGTATAAGGGATGGAATGGTCGGAATGCAGGATATAACCATAGTTCTGCATGACAATCGGTATTTTTGAGGCCAGTTCTCTGTCCACCCGCTGCAGATCATTGCTGTAAAGCTCACGAACATCCATGCCGCCGAAGAAGGAGATGCGATCACCATATTGCCGGTACAGCTTGACCAGATCCATCCCTGCCTTGACCTCGATCACCTGCAGGCAGTCTATGCCGGCATCAATCATGCCTGGCAGCAGTTTTTCCACCATGCCGCAGGAATGCATGATAACCGGCAATCCAAGTGATTTGTTATAGTCGATTGTTTTTTTATGCCCCGGCTTGATGATTTCATCATACATGGCCGGGGACATGAAGGGTCGACCTTTAAAGCCCATGTCCTCGTAATAGAAGATCCCATCCGGCTTGCCTTCTTCTGCAAACAGGATTTCCTGCAAGGCAATGATCAAATCGGAAAAAGTGTTGACCATATCGCGGACCCAGTCAGGATCCAGAGCCATGCCGACCAGCATGTGTTCGTGTCCGCAAACAGGATGCATCAGCTCAAAGACATTGGTGCCGCTCCAGCAGAAGAATCGCTGCTTTTCCTGGCATTTTTTCTTTTTCTGCCGGTATGACTCAAAATTGATGCGGCGACGGTCTGGTTTCAGCAACGGTTTGATTTTCTCTTCCCAGGCAGTACGGTCTTTAACGACGAAATCGACATGTTCAGGGGTGGAAGCATGTAGTTTATGCCTGCGCAGCAGGGCACCGTTACCGTCTCGGGTAAGCACGGTTTCCTCCGTTTCTTCAACGACAACCGGCTCAAAATCCAGATCAGCCACCATATTGAACCATCCGGCTAAATCAAGATCAAAATCAAACAAATCAACAAAATCACAGTTCGGCTTGATCCAGCCCCGTGCCTCCCATTCGCGCTGTGTGTCGCTCCAGAAATGCTCAAAAACACCTATTCTGTCAACCGGTTTGCGTTGCAGGATATTTGAAATGCGTTCATAGCTTGACATGTGCTCCATTTCCTGAACCTCCTGTTTGTTTTGACGGAGAAACGGACTGCTTTGCCTGTACCTTATGGTACAACATAAGTGGCGGCACTGTATACCATGAAGGTATCAGCAATTGGACGATCGGCTATTGGTTGTACGGTAAAGCCAATCGTGTATGATCGGCGCGAAAACAAGGTTTTTATTGATCCAGGCAGGATGATTCGATATACTGATTATGTTGGCATGCGCCAATGCAGACCGCCAATGGCTCAGAAAAGCAAGGAAAGGATCGGATTTAGATGGACACCGACAGTAGTCATTTATCAGACGTAAATCATACGGTGGCCGCTATGAAGACCTGACCGGATCATGGCTGTCCACCGCAAAGGAGGACATGCCTATGATGGACTTGATTCTGGAGCTTATTCATACCAGGAAATTTCACGAAGCCCGCGAAACGCTGGCTGAAATGAATACGGTGGATCTGGCTGAAGCCTTGATTGAATTGCCTCAGCCGGATTTAATTCGTGTTTTCCGCATGTTGCCCAAGGATATGGCGGCAGAGGTCTTTTCTTATCTGACCCGTGACGCCCAGAAACGGATTATCGACACAATCACAGATCAGGAAATCAGCGAAATCATGACTGAACTGTTTCTGGACGATACGGTTGATATGATTGAAGAGATGCCGGCCAATGTGGTCAAACGTCTGCTGCGCAACACCGATCATAAGACACGCACCCTGATCAACCAGCTGCTTCAGTATCCTGAGCATTCTGCCGGAAGCATTATGACGGTCGAGTTTGTCGACCTGCGCAAGGCGATGACGGTGCGCCAGGCTTTCGAACACATACGCCAGACCGGCCTGGATAAAGAAACCATTTATACCGGCTATGTGACAGACAATCAGCGTCACCTTGAAGGGCTCATCTCCATAAAAACACTGTTGCTGGCCAGCCTTGACGATCTGATCGAGGATCTGATGGACACACAGTATATCTATGCCAGCACCCTGGACGATCAGGAACAGATCGCTTACCTGTTCGACCACTATGATTTGTTGTCCATCCCGGTTGTTGATACGGAGAACCGTCTTGTTGGCATCATCACCGTTGACGATGCCCTGGATGTCCTGCAGGAAGAAAATACAGAGGACTTTGAGAAAATGGTGGCTGTTCTGCCATCCGATAAAAGCTACCTGGAAACGAGCATAGGCGTCCATGCCCGCAGGCGTATTCCCTGGCTGCTTTTTCTGATGGTATCGGCTATTTTCACAGGGTTTATCATCACCTTTTTTGAGGACTCCCTGGCGGTCATGCCGGCACTCGTTGCCTTTATTCCCATGCTCATGGGAACAGGCGGCAACAGCGGATCCCAGGCGGCAACTTTGGTTATTCGCGGCCTGGCCCTGCAGGAGATTACATTTTCTGATATCGTTAAAGTGTTTTGGAAGGAAATGCGGATTTCAATCCTGGTAGGTGCTGTCCTGTCTGTTATCAACATCGTGCGCATTTACCTGTTCAACCACTCATTGCAACTTGCCATAACGGTTGGCCTGAGCCTTTATGTCACGGTTATCCTGGCCAAGCTGACCGGCAGCCTGCTGCCACTTCTGGCCACGAAACTGAAACTGGATCCGGCTATTATGGCCGCACCGGTGATTACGACCCTGGTCGATGCCGGATCCTTGCTCTTTTTCTTCATTATCGCCAAGGCTATTTTGCCGATCTGAGCCATAAAAAACAGCGCTTTCCTGCTCTGATTGCAGGAAGGCGCTGAATGGTCTGTGAAAAAGCTGGACTAAATATTGATGGGCTGCCCATCCACCGCGCGCATCACCTCCATCAAGGATTCTGACAAGGTGGGATGGGCGTGGATCATTCCGGCAATATCTTCTGGTAATAATTCTGTTTCGCGGCCCAGCAGCAACTCATGAATCAGTTCAGTGGCTTCCGCACCAACGATGTGCGCACCAAGGATTTCCCCTGTTTGCGGATCTGTCAGCACTTTGACCAGCCCGTCGGTCTGCTCGGCGGCAACCGCTTTGCCTGTACCATGATAAGGGAAAATAGCTTTATTAACGGAAATGCCCTTTTCTGCTGCCTGCTGCTCAGTATAGCCGAAACTGGCGATCTGCGGCTCACAGTAGGTGGCTGCCGGAATGGTGAGCGGATCAAGCCGGGCGTTTGTCTCGTGACCGGCCATATGCTCAACGGCGATTTCCCCTTCTTTGGAGGCGACATGAGCCAGCAGAGGCGTACGAACGATATCGCCGACCGCGTAAATGCCCGGCACATCAGTCTGGTAATAATCGTTAACCTTTACAAAACCAGCTTCATCCAGCTGGACGCCGGCCTCAGCAAGCCCCAGATTGCCTGTGTTGGGCAAACGGCCGGCAGAAACCAGTATCTTATCAACGCTTACGTTCTCTGTGCGCCCATCCCGGGCAGCCAGCTCAACCTGCAGAAGGCCGTTTTCTTCACGGTAACCGGACGCCTTGGTTGCGGTGTAGGTTTTAATGCCTCTTTTTTTAAAAGACTTGCTTAAGATGGACACCACTTCATCGTCTTCCAACGGAAGGATCCGATCCAGCATTTCGACCAGATGGACCTCCACACCAAAGGCATTCATGATATGGGCAAATTCGACACCAATAGCTCCGGATCCGAGAATCAGTAGGCTTTTCGGCAATTCACGCAACATCAGCGCTCCGGTTGAAGATAGAATGGTCTCTTCATCAAAAGGGAATGCAGGCAGCTCACGGGGTCGTGAACCTGTAGCCAGAAGTATATTATTGCTATGAATGACCTGGCCATCCGCCAGGGTGACTTCACCTGTCCGGACACGAACGACTTCCCCTTGTACAAGCTCCACTTCATTCTTTTTCAGTAAATACTGGACGCCACGGGAAAGGCGGTCAGCAGCTTTGCGTGATTTTGCGTAGACTTTCTGGTAATCGAACCCCTTCAGATCAACAGAAACGCCCAGATCACGCAATGCTGCTGCTGACTGGAAAATGCCGGCTTGATGGATCAAGGCCTTCGAGGGAATACACCCAATATTAAGGCAGACACCACCTGGCTTGTCTTTTTCAATAACGATGGCTTTGCGGCCCAGCTGAGCGGCACGGATCGCGGCGACATAGCCTCCTGGTCCTGCTCCTACAACACAGACATCGTAGACTTGTTGATTGTTCATGTTTTATCACCTCTGTTTTTTATATGACCGCAAGCCTAAAAGAGCAGTCTGACCGGATCCTGCATGATGTCACGCAAGTCAGCCAGGAACCTGGCTCCGACGGCACCATCGATAACACGATGGTCGCACGACAGTGTCATTTTCATGAGCTGGCGGATTTTCAAAGAATCATCTGGCTGGACCACCGGTGTTTTTTTAATTTCCCCAACCGCCAGAATTGCTGAACCTGGCGGGTTGATGATCGCCGTGAAGGATTCAATGCCAAATGATCCCAGGCTGCTGATCGTAAACGTCGCACCCGTATATTCCTCCGGCGTCAGCGTCTGTTTACGCGCTTTCTGGATTAAAACCTGTAATTCTTCATCGATCTGGCGGATGCCTTTTGCAGTACAATCACGGACGACAGGTGTGATCAAACCGTCTTCCTGGGCGACTGCGAGACCGATATCGACCCGGCCATACTCAATAATTGAATCACCCTGCCAGGAAGCGTTCACACGCGAATGGCGCCTGAGGGCTTCCGCGACATATTTGATCAGAAATGCGTTGACGGAAACCTTATTCTCCGCGGAGGCATTCAGACGGCTTCTGGCAGCCATCAGCTCGTCCATTTCAACCAGGATATTCAGGTAGTAGTGCGGTGCTGAATACTTGGAATCAGACAGGCGACTGGCGATCACTCGCCGCTTGTTGCTTAGTGGAACAATGATATCTTCGTTGGACTGAGTGACTGTCTGGCGGACAGACAATGCTGCATCCTTGCCTTTTCCAGCGACTGCCTTCTCCACATCAGCTTTGATGATTCGGCCGGCTGGTCCGCTGCCTTTGACTTGTCCCAGATCGAGATCATGCATGTCCGCCAGTTTTCGGGCTAGCGGAGAAGAGCGGATAAATCCCTCCTCAGCCGGTTCTGTCGACTGCGTCTTGTGCTCGGCCACCTCCTTTGCTGCGGTTTGTGGCGTTGTCGGTACGGACTCGTCATCCCTTTGGGCCTGACCTTCCTGGGTTTGAGCGGCGACCTCATCCAGCAGCGCTGTGATGTCTTCGCCTTCTTTGCCTACAATAGCAATGACGTCACCGACCGAAGCACTGGAACCAGCATCCATAATGATCTTGAGCAAAACACCGTCAGATGGGGACTCATAATCCATTGTCGCTTTGTCTGTTTCAACCTCGCAAAGGACATCTCCGGAAGAGACAGCATCACCTTCACTGATGTTCCAGCGGGCGATGACACCTGTTTCCATTGTGGGGGACAAGGCCAGCATCAGAATTTTTTCAGCCATGATTCATCCTCCTGCACTGCTGCTTTTTAGCATTCCTTGGTTTTCAACACACCAATCGGCTCTTCATTGCTTACTTTGCCAGATAGAGCACTTGTTTGGCTGCCTTCACAATTTTGGACACAGAGGGTTGCGCGGCAAGTTCCAGTGTGTGGTTGTAAGGCATAGGCACATCTTCTGCAGCAACCAGCTCAACCGGCGCGTCCAGCATATCAAAACAATTTCTGGAAACCAGCCAGGCAACATGAGACCCAACACTGGCAAAAGGCCAGGCTTCGTCAATAACAACGCAGCGGTTGGTTTTTCGGACTGAAGTGTAGATCGTTTCTTCATCAAGCGGACGGATAGAGCGCAGATCAACAATCTCCGCTTCGATACCTTCTTTTTCCAGAAGATCAGCAGCCTCCTGTGCCAACCGTAGCGGCTTGGCAAAGGTGACCAGTGTGACATCTTTGCCAGATCGCTTGATATCTGCCTTGCCCAGAGGAATGAGGTATTCAGTTTCCGGAACATCATCTTTCCAGGCATACATCAGCTCTGCTTCGAGAAACAAGACCGGGTTGTCTTCACGTATGGACGATTTCAACAATCCCTTGGCATCATAGGGCGTCGCCGGAGCGACAACAAGCAAACCGGGAATATGCGCGAAGATAGATTGCAGCGCCTGTGAGTGTTGTGCGCTCAGGTATTCAGCAGGTCCGTTTGGTCCGCGGAAGACGATCGGCAGTTTAACCTGACCACCGGACATATAGCGCATTTTGGCGGCGTTGTTGACGACCTGATCATATGCCATCAGGGAAAAATTGTAGGTCATCCACTCTACGATTGGCCTTAGCCCGACCATGGCCGCCCCGATACCCACACCTGTGAAGCCTTCTTCCGTGATCGGTGTATCGACAACACGCTTCTCGCCGTATTTATCTAAAAGCCCCTGGCTGACTTTGTAGGCGCCATTATATTGGGCGACTTCTTCGCCCATAAGAAAGACGCGCTCGTCTCTGGCCATTTCTTCATCTATAGCTTGCCTTATGGCTTCACGAAAGGTAATGACGGGCATAATGCCACCTCCCCAAATCGGTGTTCGGTTGTCTGCCTGGCTGCGCCAGATCAGGCCAGTATATCTTCATATAGCGTTTCCAGTGCCGGCTCGGGGCTGTTTTCAGCAAAATCAGCTGCTTCATCTGCGGCTTTCCGGCATTTTTCATCAAGCGCATCATAGTCTTCATCTGTAAGCAGGTCAGCTGAGCGCATGGCTTGTTTGAGCACCAGAATAGGATCCTGCTGGCGGTATTCATCAAGTTCTTCGCGTGTTCGATATTTGCCGGGGTCACTCATTGAATGGCCTTTGTAACGGTATGTGCGAATCTCCAGCAGGGTAGGCTGGTGTTTCTCGCGGGCTTGGTGAACCACGTCCGTTGTGGCGTCAAATACGGACAAGACATCCATACCATTTACTTGCCTGCCGTCGATACCATAGGACTGTCCCAGGCTGGACAGGTCATGTACAGATGAAACACGGCGAAAGTCAGTGCCCATGCCGTACTGGTTGTTTTCGCAGATATAAATGATCGGCAGATTCCAGATTTTCGCGAGGTTCAGGCTCTCGTGGAATGCGCCCTGATGAATCGCACCGTCGCCAAAGTAGCAGAGGACGACACCGTCTTCCTCGCTGTAGCGGATTTTGAAAGCGACACCGGTGGCAACCGGGATATGGCCACCTACAATGCCATTTCCCCCGTACATGTGGTTTGCCACATCAAACAAGTGCATGGAACCGCCCTTCCCTCGGGAACAACCATCGATTTTTCCATAAAGCTCTGCCATGGCGGCATTCGGCTTCATGCCACAGGCGAGGGCATGGCCATGGTCACGATAGGCGGTCAGTATATAGTCTTTTTTCAGGTCAAGCGCAGCGATTGAACCAACGGCCACTGCTTCCTGACCGATATAAAGATGGCAAAAACCGCCGATTTTCTGCAACCCGTACATCTGGGCTGATTTTTCTTCAAAACGACGGATCAGCAGCATGTCTTCAAGCAGCTTGATCAGAAAAGGGCGATCATACTCTTTAATGTTCTCAATGGTTTTCATAGCGCGCCCTCCTGACCGAACGGGACAATTTCCTTTATGCCTTTGACCGGAGCGTGCCAGCAGGCTTCTTGAATGATGGTTTCCAGAATGACAAAATCTGTCTTGCCGCCACTGACTTTCCAGAAAACGGTCAATTTTTTCCCGATGGCTTCCATCACCTGTGCTTTCAACGAAGGGTTGTCAAGCACATTAATACCGCCACGCACATTGATCACCTGGTCCAGCGACCTGGTCTGCAGGAGCCATTCGACCTGTTTGTTGTTTTCCAGCTGCATGATTTTGGGAAAATCCGGTGATGTTACCGCGAATAGGGTTTCGGGCCATTCTGCCAGCAGGACGGGTGTCATCCAACGGGCATGCGGGCGTCCATCGGCATCTGCCGTCGCCAGGACGCCAGCCTTGGCATCATCCAGAACAGCCTCAATCTTTCTCATCATTTCCTGCCTGTTCATGTGCACTACCTCCTCGGGTTCGAAGCATCATTAAAATTAAGCTTCATTTCGATCTATTCTAGCAGTTGCTGCTTTTGTTTTCCCGTTGCGATGTTACCATTTGCCTTGCAGGCGTGACTTTATTTTACTATATCATTCTTAAGCTCAGTAGAGAACAAACCCCGGTAAGCGGCGAACCGATTCCGGGGCATAGTCAAGGACACTTAGCTAAAGGCTCTTTTATAAGGCTCGGGCACTGGGCAACCTTCATCCTGATCAGTACAGCGGTTATTCAGCGGCCAATAGGGATGGCGCAGCAGTTCACGACCCAATGCGACCAGGTCTGCCCGTCCGTTGCCCAAAATATCCTCGACCTGCTCCAGGCAGCTGATCAGGCCGACTGCGATGGTCGGGACCTGACATTTACTCCGGACTGTTTCCGCGAAACCCACCTGGTAGCCCGGGTATGTGCGGAAGGGAACCGTTAACAGGCCGCCGCTGCTCAGATGAATCAGGTCGACTTGATTTTTAATTTGATCGACCATACGTACAGTTTCCTGGATGTCCAGGCCACCAGGCAGATAATCAGTCGCCGACAGACGAATCAGCAAAACCTGTCCGGTTGGCCAGACCTGACGGACAGCTGTGATGATTTCCTGGAGGAAACGCAGCCTGTTCTCCAGTGGACCGCCATACTCGTCGGTTCTCTGATTGGAAAGGGGGGAGAGAAATTCATGAATCAGGTAGCCGTGTGCTGCATGTATTTCAAGCACATCGTAACCCGCCTCTGCTGCACGTCTGGCGGCATCGGAAAAAGCCAGAACGACTTCGGCGATTTCAGCTTGCGACAATTCATGGGGCAAGCGGCTTTCTTCGTCGCAGGCCAGGGAGCTGGGCGCAACAATCTGTTCTTCGGCCACCGTGCACTTGCGTCCGGCATGGGCCAGCTGTATGCCTGCTTTGGCTCCCCCCTCATGGATTTGGCTGACTATTGAGGCCAGGCCGGGGGTCTGCCGGTCTTCCCAAAGGCCCAGATCACGGCCAGATATGCGACCGTTGGCGGTGACAGCAGTGGCTTCCTGTATGATCAGGCCAGTGCCGCCAAAAGCGCGCGTTCCATAGTGTATCCGGTGAAAATCCTTCGCCTGTCCGGATATATCACTGCGGTACATGCACATCGGTGCCATGACCAGACGGTTTTTCAGGTGAAGATTTTTAATTTGATAGGATTCGTACGTATGAAGCATGATTCATCTCCTGACCAGTTTTAGTCAATATCTTCAAAGACTTGTTCGGGCGGAAAATCCAGTTGGGCGGGATATGCCAGCAGATGGCGAAACAGCTTCAAACCTGATGCAAAATAGAAACCGTCACAGATCCGCTCATCTGTCACAATGGTATAGTCGATATATTTTCGTTTATGGACTTGTCCCTGGGGATTCATCACATACTCATAGCGTTTTGCGCCGAAGGCGACAAAGACAGGGACATTGCCGAAATTGTAGAGGTGATGATAAATAGGCGGTATCCCCAGCGATCCCATGGATGTGATAAACATGGAACCATGAAAGGGGCTGACCTTGAGGAGTGCCCCTGGCAGCAAACCAAAATAATCAAGGGTGCGCAACAGCCAGACCGTGAATTTTTTAACAAGACCGGGAATGGTATGAATGAGGCGTGCCGTGTGATCGAAATCATTATCCTGATCAGCGAATGATTTTTGCAGAGCATCCTGAAACCGCTGATAGATTTCCTGGGCCGTATCTGTGGGTTCAAAGAGCACTTTAATGACGGTGTTGGTCTGGTCAGCTTTCAGCTCTTTTTTTACAGCCATATTTATTTCAATATTATGCCGCGAGAATACTTTCTGGCCGGCAATAAAGCGGTTGATGCGTGGCTTCTGGGAAAGCATACGCACATAGGCGGCCAGCAAGACATGAAGCACACCAAAATGGATCAAACCTTCATTGCGCTTCTTCTGTACATACCGGTCGACAGCCGAGGTTTCAAATTTATCTGAAAGGTAATTCTGCGCGTCGCTGCGCGTGACCATGATATAGGGAGAGACTGTATCATATGGCGCCAGCGAACGTAGTTTCCGACCATCTTTACGATCACCGCAGCGTCTTTTTCTTGTCATCAGTCGTAACCTCCCTGCACCAGCTTGTCACTGCTATTGTAGCATAGGGTTCGCTTGGCGGCGACCTGCCCCCAATATACTTGTCATCTATAACGAATATCCCTTTCAATTTTTTTATACATGCCTGTCATCTTGTTGTTGATTCATTTTGCGCCAGACAAGAAAGCCGACCAGGGCTAAAAAAGCTGTTGCTGCAAAAACAATAAACGCAGTGCCATACTGCCCTGATTGAAGGGCGTCTCCCGCGATGGTTGAGGTCAAAACGGACGGCAGACGCGCGACGGATGTAATGAAAAACCAGTCACGCAGCGTGATCGAGGTCAGTCCGGCCAGATAGGTCAGCAGGTCTTTGGGGGTGCCTGGTATCAGGAAGATAATAAAGGCAATCGAATTCAATTTGCGGGGATTTTGCAGAATGCGAATAGAATCGATTTTGCTTGCAGGGAAAAAGAGCTCAACCAGCGGGCGGCCGTATTTTTTTACAGCCAGAAAAACCAAAACGGCCCCCAGTGTAATGCCGGCAAGGCAAAGCAGTGTTCCTTCAATGGCGCCAAAGGCATAGCCGGCACCAATTTCCAGAGGTTCGCCGGGGATGATGGCGATGATGACCTGTATGGCCATAAGCAGGACATAAGCTATACGGCTGCCGATGGGATTGGTTGTTTTAAAGGAACGCACTTCATCAGGATTGGATGCGAATTCGATCAGGGGTCTTCCCCAGATGAAATAAATCAAAAGGCTGGACAGAATGAGCCCTGCCACGAGAACCAGTGCGGCGATACGCTTGTTTCTTAATTTTTTATCTTTTGGTTCATTGTCTGCCTGACGCATACGAAACTCCTGTGATCCGGGTGTGTCTTTCAGGGGCATCATAACATATGAAACACAACTTTCCTACAGATTTATCGGCGCTTTCTCCTGCTGCGCAGNNTGACCGCGGAGCAAGCTCCTCAGCTTGTCAAACAGCAGCACCTGAAAAGGCTACCCGCTGCGCGGGGTGGGAAAGTTGTGATATGTAATTATTTCAGGAATTTTCCCAGGAATTTCTGGACATCATCAACGATGCTTCCGTCTTTGTCTGTGTCAAGAATTTTCGTCGCCTGACGGATGAGGCCACTGCTTCCGGTTTGCCCCAAAACCTGGTTCAGCAAGCCGGAAACACCCTTCGCGTCCAGCCCCTGTTCTATTTTCTGCTTACCAAGCACACCCATCACCAAAGGCGCCAGCTGTGTCAGCAGGCCGCCGACCTGGTCTTGCCCCAGACCCGTCTTTTTGGCCAGGTTCTTCTGCACACGCTCATTTTTGCTGGTGAACACATGCTCTAGAATCTTGCTGCCATCGCTGGTGTCTACATGTTTCAGGAAGTCCGAGATATCGTCAACCGGATCCTCTTTGTGTTGGTCCAGGGCTTTCGCCAGCGCGTCAGCACCATCCGTTGAGCTGGCGTTACGCTGCATGGCCTGCAATAAGGCTGGCATACCCAGGTTAACCAGCTTCTTAACCTTTGACGGACTGGCATCGGTTGATTGACCCAGTTGATTCAGCATGCTGTGATTGAGTTGACCTTTGATCAGATCTGCAATATCCATTTTGTTGCCGCCTTCCATATTCATGACTAACCTGATGGGAATCTATCTTCATTGTAACGTGTGGTTTCCGATATTCAAGCAGAAAACCGGCCTGAGTTGTGGGGGATACTCAGGCCGGTTTCTCAAAGAGGTTGTCCACAGTCTCTGCATGACGCGGATGAACCGGGGATAGACCGGGATGTTTCGTTCTTTGAAATCAATTTGATAGCAGATCAGGCACCTGCAGTCGGAATGCCCGGAACAACGGGGGCATTGAACACGCGTGCACCCAGCTGATCGTCAATCATCAGCAGTGCATTGGTGTTGTCGCCGGCTAGTTCAAGCCGTGAGATGATTTCTTTGGCACTTGCTTCTTCTTCAACTTGTTCAGAGACATACCATTGCAGGAAAATATAAGCCGCGTGATCATTGGCTTTCATAGCCGTTGTTGCCAGATTGTTAATGGATTCCGTAACCAGCTTCTCATGCGATAGTACATGCCTGAAGACTTCCAGAGGTGATTGCCAGTTACCGCTGGGATCAGCGATCGCCTTGAAGGAAATGGGCTCATCACGATACTGCATATAGTGGAACAGATTCTGTGCGTGAGCCAGCTCTTCCTGGTACTGGACATAGGTCCAGGTAGCCGCACCATTCAGGCCCTTTTCATTGAGCCAGTCTGACATGGCCAGATAGAGGAATGCGGAGAAATATTCTTTGTTGATTTGTTCACTGAACGCCTGTGATAATTCTTTGTTCATGTTTCTGCCTTCTTTCATTGGTTGTTTTTAATGTTGTAACAAATAAGCCTGCTGCCGGTTGCTCTTTTCATGGCACACCTGCATACGCAGCATCACATGCAACGAACCATTGCCTTCATTATTCCAGATAAACACCAGTCATACCCGTATCAGATGTTACTTATTAAAAACAACTTTCCCACCACGTGTAGCGGGCAGACTTTTCAGGAGCTGCTGTCTGGTGGCCTTTTTGATCACATCAATATCGTACAAGTTGTGCTAGTAATAGAATGATTGACTTTTCAGTGGTTTCTTTATTTTTTTGATGCGGTAGAATAAAAACTGAATCGCATGAACAGCTACTGCAAAGGAGGATCAGGATATGTTATATGCTCAAAGCTTAAGACAAGGTCTGTCTTTGTCTTTTTACCGGAAAATGGATCGGGAGATATTCAGGGAAATCAGAAGAAACGGCATCAAAGCAGTGGAGCTTTCCTTTGGATTTGATGATTACATGAATTCCATCGACTTTCCAAAAAACTGGCAGGCATACGCCAACATGGCTCAGGAGGAGGATCTGGAGCTCTGGTCTATCCATCTGCCTTTTTCAGCCCGGCTGGACATTTCACAACCTGATGAAGCATTGAGGCACATCACACTGTATATACATCGTCTGCTAGTCGAGACAGCCGCAAAAGCCGGAATAAAGGTGGCTGTACTGCATCCCAGCAGTGAACCGATCCTTGATGCTGAGCGCCCCGAAAGAATACGTCGCAGCAGGGAAGGGATCATCAAAATGCAATCTGTCTGCGATGATAACGGCATGAAACTGGCAATCGAGAATCTGCCGCGCACTTGCCTGTGCAACGGTTCTGCGGAGATGATTGAACTGCTGCAGGGTACAGGAGCAGGTATTATCTTTGATACCAATCATTCGCTCATAGAAGAAAATGTTCATTTTCTGACGGAATTGGTTGATTCTGGGATAAAAATTCATTCGCTCCATATCTCAGATTATGATTTTGTCGATGAGCGGCACAGGTTGCCGGGAGATGGCATCAACAACTGGCCTGCACTTATTGCCCAGCTTAAGCGAGCAGCATACGATGGACCCCTTTTGTATGAGGTATCGCGGCAGCCGAAAGAGCGAAAAGAAATATCAATCGATCAACTGGCTGAAAATATGCAAAAACTGGCAGCCGGCGAAATGTGAACCGGCAGGAGGTATTCCATACGAAGCTTTTCTCTAGCCGGTACATGGAACGTAGCCTGTCCATAGCTTTTTCTGTTGCCGGGGCAGGCGTTCACATCATAAAAAAGCCTTAGTACATTGACGACCGGTGGATGTTCCTCTATCATAAACCTATAGCTTTGGTAACATAAGCTTCAAATTGTCAGGAGGATGAACCGATGCTTGACGCCAAAACGGTAAAGGAATACGCCAAGAGACTGGGTGCCGACATCGTTGGTATCGCGTCGATGGATCGCTTTGAAGGGGCCCCTCCCCAGATGGATCCCCGTTATATCATGCCCAGGGCTAAGTCAATGATTGTTATGGGTTTCCGAGTCATGCGCGGTTCGCTGCGCGGCATTGAGGAAGGCACATTCTTCAGCAATTACTCAGCCATGGGCTACGGCGGCATCACCTATCTGTATATGCCGATTACCGTGATCAATTTATGTAAAATCATCGAGGACGAAGGCTTCGAGGCCATCCCGATTGGTCATCAGAGCGACTGGCGCGCCATTGACAATATCGGTAATCTGCGCAACAACTACAGCTTGCCTGTCGAGCCCGGCAAGCCATCGCCGGATATCATGATCCACCTGCGCATTGCCGGTTTTGTGGCCGGCCTGGGAGAAATTGGCTACTCCAAGATGTTTTTGACGCCGGAGTTTGGTCCACGCCAGCGCCTTGGCGTTATCTTGACCGAACTTGAGCTGGAGCCTGACCCGATCTACAATGGTCCCAAACTATGCAACCGCTGCATGGCCTGTGTACGCGACTGCCCCGGCCAATGCATTCCGGCCGACAAGACCGTCAAAGTCACTGTTGCCGGTCACGAACTCGAGTGGGCCGATATCGATACAGACAAGTGCAACATGTCGTTTCGTGGCGGCATGGAAACAGAAGAAGGTGAGATTGGATCGTATTTCGAAGGTCAGACGAACGTCAAACCGAGCCCCTATTCACCTTTCTATAAGAAACCGCGCAATCTTTATAATACGGGGCAGGCGGTGTGCGGTGCCAGGGGCTGTACCCGAGCCTGCATGATCAGCATGGAGAACCGCGGCATATTGAAAAATAAGTTTGAATCACCATTCAGAACGAAAAAGCCTTGGCTGGTCGACTGGACTGATTACCAGCCAGTAGATGAATCGGCAGATCCGGTCACCGGATCAAAACCTGAAAGACAGGATCCATTACAGGAAGTCAGGAAGGATCCTGATTGATTAAATTTGCCGTAGGATACCAGTTACCGGAGGGTGAAGCGGAGTCTCTGGTTGATATTGTCCGTTATTACCACGACCATATCGCTGAGGTTTATTTCTCTTGGCTTGACCAGTCGTCAGGACGATCATCCCTGATCAATCGCCGCGGCCTGATCAACTGGTCCGGCCAGGAAAGCATGGAGCAGGATCTGGCCGCGATCCGTCAGATGGGCATCAAGCTGGATTTGCTGTTTAATGCCAATTGTTACGGCACCAAGGCTCTGTCAACGTATCTGGCCAATTCGGTCTGTTCAACAATTGACCACATCAACCAGGTCGCTGGCGGACTGGAAATTATAACCACGACCTCACCGGCCATTGCTCATGTGGTCAAAGAAAACTTCCCTGCTATTGAGGTGCGTGCCTCAGTCAACATGCGGATTGGCACGATCAAGGGAATGCAGTATCTATCAGATCTTTTTGACTCCTTTTATGTTCAGCGCGAATTCAATCGTGATCTGGAATATGTTCGCGAATTGCTGGATTGGACACGTGCTAACAACAAGGGGTTATACATGCTGGCAAACAGCGGTTGTCTGGCCCATTGCTCAGCCCAGACCTTCCATGACAACCTGGTTGCCCACGAACAGGACATCTGCGAGACGGTCAATATTGAGAACTGGACGCCCTATGCCTGCTGGAACTATTACAAAAACAAAAAAAACTGGGTTTCTTTCCTGCAGAACACATGGGTTCGTCCGGAGGATATGGATCAATACGAGGAGCTTTTCCCGGTAGTTAAGCTGGCAACACGTATGCACGCCCGACCTGGCATGGTCATCGGAGCCTACGCCCGCCGTAAGCATTATGGTAACCTGCTCGACTTGTTTGAACCCGGCTTTGGACCGGCTTTCGTGCCGTGGATCATCGACAACACACGATTCCCGAACGACTGGTTCAGCGTGACATCGACCTGCAGTCGCCGCTGCCATACCTGCGGCTACTGCCAAGATGTGCTGGACAGGGTGCTGTGCAACATGAAAGAGCTTTGAGCAACAACGGATCTATCGTCCTGGCACGCAAACATAGATTTTCATGCAGAGGTTTAGCGCTTTAACAGCAAGTGCTCATTCATATGTATTGGCCTTACCGAACAATGCCTCGATTTCCTTTCGGCTCATAAGCTTTTCAACAACAAACGCTATGATGAAAATTCCTGCCAAACTGACTGCCAGACGGGTCATTGTAAACGCAAGGCCGAGCGAAGACACTTCAAACAGGAGCATGGGTATTTTCGTTGTCGACCAGGCACCGATAAACAGAAGGATGTTTGAGAATTTGGCGCCTTTCTTCATGAGAATCAAGGCAACCGGAAAGGCTCCGTAAAGAGGACCGGCGGCTGCCGAACCGATGAAGATGGAGATCACCATGCCTTTGGCACCAGATCCTTCTCCAAGATATTTGATCATGGGTTCCCGTTATATGTTCGCAATTTTCAATAACACGCCGATGAAGGCCAGGATTAGCTGTTTCACAATCACGTAGAATGTAAACGTAGATTTCCATTCTTCTGTATGTGCGTTTAAGTGCAACAACCAACATCAGCCGCAAGAAAACCCTGTGTTACCTTGCGGCTGTCATCCGTTTTGCGCAGCATTAGATCGAATCACATTACATCTCGTCGACAATCATCTGCTTGATCTCTTTCACAGCCGGGACACGGCCCATGACTTTGATTTTGCCGTTAATCAGCAAACCCGGTGTACGCATAATACCGGTGGCGACAATGTCTGCCATCTCAGTTACATAGATGATCTGGGCATCTGATTTGAGTTCCTTGACTGCCTCCTGAGTCGCGTTCAACAAATTTTTACAGTTTTTGCATCCAGGTCCGACGACTTTGATTTCCATTTTGTTACCTCCAAAGGTTGAATGTATAGACACATTATCTCCGACTTTTGTCTCATTTTTTATCCTTATTCTTTTCCCCATCCTTGCCCTTCAAATATTTCTTGTTGGCTTGATACTGCTTATGCCCACCGGAAAGGTTGAATACCTTCTTGAAGCCATGATTGATCAGGATATTTTGCGCTGCGTTGCCTGTTGTTCCTTTGTTGCAGTAGGTTACGACCGGTTTTTCTTTATTGAGTGTCTCCATCTGTTCACGCAGCACATCATGCGGCATACTGACGGCGTGATCAACATGGCGCTCATCGTATTGTTTTTCAACCCGGGCATCAACCACCTGTATTTCATCTGATGCTAATGTCGACAATGTATCTGCTGTGATGATGTCACGGCCGCGATGGAGGGCATTGTCCAGGATCATACCGGTATAGAGCACCGGGTCCTTGGTGGTCGAGAACGGCGGCGCATAGGCCAGATCGAGATGAAACAGGTCAGATACCGAAAGGCCTGCCGTCATAGCCGTTACAAACACGTCAATCCGTTTATCGACTCCTTCATAGCCGACAATCTGCACACCGAGAAGTTTCTCGCTTTTCCGGTCAGCAATCGACTTAATGACCATCTCACGACCACCGTAGTAAGCAGGCTTATCTGGCTTGATATTGTGGTTGACAATGATATCATAGCCACTCGCGCGTGTCTGGGCTTCGTTCAACCCACAGGCAGCGATGCTCATGTCAAAGACTTTGAAGATGCCGGTTCCCGCAATGCCCCGGAAAGCAAGGCTGCCGCCGGTCGCCACATCTCCGGCAATTCGTCCCATTTTGTTGGCCGTTGACCCCAAAGGCCGATAAAGCTTTCGGCCGTCCACGATGGAGAAACTTTCAGTGCAATCACCACACGCATACACATCAGGCAGATTGGTCTGCATCTTTTCATTGACAGCAATGGCGCCGGTCTCACCAATGGTGACGCCCATTGTGCGGGCCAGTGCGACATTCGGCTGCACGCCGACTGCTATGATCACCAGATCGGCTGAAAGCTCCGATCCATCATCAAGTGCAAGACTCGTTTCATTGATCGACGTTGCTGTGCGCCCCGTCAGGATGGATACATTTTGTTCTTCCAGATACTGGTGGAGATACGGTGCCAGGTCTGGATCGATAAAAGGACAGATCTGCGGTAGTTTTTCGATGATCGTGACCTGAAGACCGGCATAGGCTAGATTCTCGACCATTTCCAGACCGATGAAACCACTTCCTATGACTACCGCGGTCTTCGGATGCTTCTCATCGATGAACTGCCGGATCGCCCGCGCGCTGACCGGATTCCGCAGCGTGAAGACATGGGGGCTGTCAACGCCGGGGATAGGCGGTACGGTCGGGATGGCGCCTGTCGATAAAATAAGGGTATCATAATGGTCTGTATACTCGTTCTGGTCAGCCAGATTGCGGACCCGGAGTGTTTTTTCGGCGGCATCGATGCTTAGAACCTGGTGACGGGTAAGGACATCAACATTGTATTTATTTTTGAAAAAAGCAGAATCTCGAGGCGTCAGTACATTCAGGTCAGTGACCTTACCGCCGATGTAATAGGGCAGACCACAGCCGGAATACGAGATATGCTCGTCCATTTCGTATAGAACAATTTCAGCAGTTTCATCATTGCGTCGAGCCTTGGCAGCAGCGGACGTGCCGGCTGCAACCGCACCGACAATCACAATGCGCCTGATTGTTGTTGGCCCATTTTCTTGAATGATCTTCTGCGGGATATTTTCATTCATACGATCAACTCCTCTTCTGGTGGGAACCAATGAGTGGTTCGGTTGGCGAACTTGACCAGAGTCAGCATGACCGGCACTTCAACCAGTACACCAACAATGGTGGCGAGTGCGACGGGAGATGTGGGCCCGAACAGCGAGATGGCAACAGCTACGGAAAGCTCAAAAAAGTTTGATGCGCCGATCATGCCGGCCGGTGCTGCGATGCAGTGAAATAATTTCAATTTTCTTGCCGAGACATAGGCGATGAAGAAGATCAGGAAGGTCTGAATCGTGAGCGGGATGGCAATCAAAACAATGTGGAGTGGATTATTAAGAATGACATCGCCTTGGAAGGAGAAAATAATAACCAGAGTCAGTAACAGGCCGCCAATCGTGACATGGTTAAACCTGGGCAGGAACCGTTCTGTAAAATAATCCATGCCTTTGTGCCTGATTACATTGATGCGAGTCAGAACGCCTCCGGCCAACGGGAGGACAACAAACAAAATGACAGATAGAAGAAGCGTTTCCCAGGGGATGGTGAAACCGCTGATCCCCAGTAAAAGAGCGACAATCGGTGTAAACGCCACCAGGATGATCAGATCATTGGTTGCGACCTGCACAACGGTGTAGGCTGCATTGCCTTTAGTCAGGTAGCTCCAGACAAAGACCATGGCTGTACAGGGGGCGGCACCCAATAGGATCGCGCCGGCTAAATAGCTCCTGGCTAGTTCCTCCGGTATCCAGGCTTTGAAGGCAAACAGGAAGAAGAAGGCCGCGATGGCATACATCGTGAACGGCTTGATCAGCCAGTTGGTGGCCCAGGTAACATAAAGGCCTTTTGGGTTTTTGCCGATATATTTGACGCTGGCAAAATCGACCTTCATCATCATCGGGTAGATCATCACCCAGATCAGAATCGCGATCGGAATGGAGACTTCTGCATAGGTAAATTGGCTGAGGTAAGCGGGCATAGCGGGCAAAAAACGGCCAATCAATACACCGGCTGCCATGCACAGGATGACCCAGACGGTCAGGTATTTTTCAAAAAAACTGATGCCTGCTGATGCTTTTACTTCTTTTTTGCTCATTCAGGTTGCTCCTCCGTCATGATATGAACCAATAGCCGAACGCGTTAAAAGCGTAACCGATGATCAGAATACCAATCATGACAATTCCGGCAAATGTGAATAAGAGTTTGTTCTTGACGACTTTTTTCAAAAGAATCATGGATGGCAGTGATAAGGCAGTGACCGCCATCATGAAAGCCAGAACAGTGCCAATGCCAACACCTTTGGTGACTAGCGCTTCTGCGATCGGCAGGGTACCGAAGATATCCGCGTACATCGGAACGCCGACCACGGTGGCGATCAGCACGGAAAAGATATTCTTTTCTCCCAGAACAGTCGTAATGATGTTTTCTGGGATCCAGTTGTGGATGGCTGCTCCGATCCCGACACCGATCAGGACATAGAGCCAAACCTTATGAACAATTTCCCTGACTTGGTCGCGGGCAAAAAGCAGACGATCTTTTCTCGTCATCTCAGGACCGTCAGCTTCTACTAATTTGTTTGAAAAGACAAACGGTTCGACATGCTTTTCCATTTTCAGCTTGCTGATCAGCGAGCCTCCGATAACAGCCAGAACGAGTCCAACGATAACATACGCAATGGCGATCCGCCAATTGAAAATACTTGCCAGAAGAAGAACAGATGCCAGATCGACCAGGGGAGAGGATATCAGGAAAGAAAAAGTTACTCCGATCGGCAGTCCTGCGCTTGTGAAGCCGATGAAGAGGGGGATGGATGAGCATGAGCAAAAAGGCGTGATCGTGCCCAGCAAAGCCCCTAGGATATTTGCCCAGATTCTGTTGAACCGGCCAAGTATCCGCCGGGTTCGTTCCGGCGGGAAAAAGCTCTGGATATAGGAAATGGAAAAAATCAGAACCGATAGCAAAATAAAAATTTTGATGGTGTCGTAAATGAAGAAATGAAGGCTACCGCCGATCCTTTCAGTGGTTGTTAGTCCGGTTTGGCCGGCAACGGGCACAGGCAGGCCGAATACTTTATTCACTAAAAGCTCAACGATGTCGTAAAGCCATGTCATCTTCAAGAGCTGATCGTTCAACCAGCTAAAAATGGATGAAATGAATTGCACGTCTGTTTACCCCTTACAGATACAGTCTTCTTTGTCCGTCGTGATTGTTTCCAAAAACAACTTGACGGACTCGATGAGCTCTGGATTGAGTGTGTAGCGGGTCCATGGTCCGTCTTTACGAGCAAGGACCAAACCACTTTCAGTCAGAATTCTCATGTGATAGGACAGTGTCGGTTGCGTGATTTCAAACGCTTCAAGAATAGCGCATGCACAAAGCTCATCACAGGATAGCATATCAATGATTTTCAGCCGGGTCTCATCTGACATGGCCTTGAAAATTAAAACAGCGTCAGAAAAATTCAACATATGTTTCTCCTCTCCTTTTATCAAGCATATTGACGGACATCTATATGATTATATCGGCTATATAGAAACTTGTCAATGTATCAACAAATGTGATCGTGTCAAGTAGTTGTAGGTCAGATTAATCCCTTATGCGTTAAAAATGAGATCCCCTTCCGTAATTGTCTTATATAACCGATAATGCGCACTACTGCGATGAGCTGTTTTCAACGCCGCTGACGTTTCAGGCAAATAAGCCCGCTAACGCTGGGTAGCTGACCGGATCTGTTTTGGCATTTTGCGCCGGTTCTGCTGTGTCCCATGGAAATGTTCCGGCCTGATTTTTCCGCCGTGCAGACGATAGACGCGCAAATTGCTGACTGCTGCCAAGCCATTATCCAGCCAACCTTTGGGCCTGCTGCTCAACCGGGTGCTCAAGATGTGGCTAACCAACCCTTCTGCGCAGCTTTTATCCGCTTCATGCAGCCGATCGTAGTACACCTGAATGCCATCCCAGTTGTTACGCACATACGTCAGAAATTTATCTGCCGTCTCCTCCTGGGTGATTTCCATGCTCACCAAGGCTTGCACGGCATGCGACAGCTTTCTGTACTGACCGTTCTTAAGGCAGGTCCACAGGACCTTGGCACAGTGCTCCTGACCCCCGCACAGCGGCCGCAGGTACTGCTGCAAGTGGTAGCGGTCCAGCACAAACACACTGTTGCGCAGCCACTTTGTCCCTTGCCTGATCCAGCTCGCGCCATCCCCGTGGATATAGATGCGCATATCCTCACGGTCACCGTAGCGGTCAGAGATCTCATCGGCTATCCGCAGCCAGAAATCTTCTGTCGCTTCCTGGTAACTGCTCATAATGAAGCGTTGTGGCAGGCTGACTCGTTTGACCCCCTCTCGCTGGGGCGGTTCATGGATCACAGCCAGCTTGACGATGGTGCCTCGACGCTGATCCTGAAGAGCAACATGGTCCTCATCGGCCTGGATATGGATCACCTTGGCTTCTGTCCGCTGCTCCGCTGCTGCCAGTTGCGGCGTCTCCGCCTGTTCCACAATCCGTTTGAGCGTCTGTCTGGTCAGTGCTCCTTCGCAGGCGTGCTGGCTGCTCTTGGCATATGAATATTCTGTCACATGCGTGGCTATCTCTGCCTTTAAAAAATTATCAACCCGCTCATAGGGCTGTATATCGACATATTCATCCAGCAAATAACAGCGCTTACCCTTGATTGCTTGTGCGCATAGTACCTGCGCGTGAACCTCAGGGCGCCAAACTGTGTCTGGATCGTACGTTCAACATTCGCCTTGCATACGTTCCACTGCCTGCGTATACTTTTATGGTTCAATATAGCTTCATCTGCTGCTGTGAGCATATATCGCGCTACATCCAAAATATATGCCTTGAATTCCGTGTATGCTTCATCCATAAATTGGCCAATGCCCTCGTTTAAATCCTGCTGTGTTATTTTCGCCGCCAATTCTTCCGTCATTTGCGTTATAATGTCCATGAGAGATCCTCCTTCTTTTGTGTCAAACGGTTTGTGATAAAATTAGTTTAACACACGGGGGATCTCTCCCTGTTTTGACCTACAAATACTTTACACTAACTGAACTGAGTAGACGAACAAACCCCTGGTGGTATTTTCCGAGCATTGAACGGGAAAATCCCGAAAGCATTGAAATAAGAGGTTGATCTACTTCTAAACCAGAAATTGGTTGTGATTCAAAGCGCTATGGGGAAACCTGTATGCCCTAAATGGACATAAACATGCATTTCGCATTTGGCTTCAAACCGGAGAACTCAGGATCGGGCTGCCATTCGCCTGATCCTGTCCGAACAAGTCATGAAGATGGCTTCAATGCCAGCTGATATGTTTTGATGATCGGGTTTCCCCTATCTGCTTGTATCAACACCTTTAGAACGGTGGCGTCAGGCGGTATGGAAAAGTCACCATAGATCCATTCGCTGCTTTCGTCAATGAAATAATCATGTGAAACGTTACTGTCAGTAAGGGTAAGACTTGACTCTGCTGCGGAGTTGACTTGCAGGTATACGCGTATATGGCCTGCTGCAAGCAGTTGTTTGTCGTAAACATAAAGCGTAGCGCCCTGCTCGGGTTCGCCAGTGGCCTTGATCCCAGTAATAGCGCTGTGGAGCAGCTGCCCATCCGCAGGAGGCGTGACGATCGCAAAAAGACCATTCGGGGTATACATGATCTATGCCTCGTGTGCCACCACCATCTTCGTGAAAGCGCTTGTATTGAAAACGACTTTGGCTCCTGCGGGATAATCATACGCTGGCTTTTCGGTCCAGTACTGTGGCGGTTTTGCTGGTACAAGCCTTCCGTGGCTTCCCAGGGCTAGGCAAAGATCGTCATAAATCATAGCATACGGTGCATTCGTCATCGCAGTATCAAGGACAGAGAGCGTATTGTCAAAGTATTGGCCGCTGTCGGGAACAAGCAGGACGTCATCTTCCGCAAGAGCCAAAGCGGTATGCCTCACATCTTCGGTCAGGGCACTGTAATTATTGTGGTTATTGAGGTCGTATCCCAGCCAATTAGCCACCAAAAACGCTGAAATGAGACCTGCTGCACAAACGCTTTTTGCAGTTTTTCCCCAATCCTTTCTCCATATCAAAGCCAGCATAACGACAGTGAATGTCAGCATTGCTGTCTGCGACAAAAGTTTCCAATTAAGAATGGCATCATCATGTATGATATAGGAGAGAGAAAGGGCATCAACCGGATAACGCCTGTTCGAAAGCAGTGCAGAGAACGAAACGGTCACTGTCATAGCCAACAAAAATCCGACAGCAGAGAGAAGCTTGATATTCAGTTTGGCCTTCTCAAGGCGGGGTGATGCTGTAAAGGCGCTAAACACCGGCAGAAACATGAACACATACCTGATATGTATCCGACCGGCAAAGTAATTGCCGATCGTTTCCGTATCAAAGAACATGTAGCAGGCACCAGCTGCGACAAAGGCCAGCGTCAGAAGAACGAGTAAAAGCTGACTTTGCTGTGCGCGGTCATAGCGCCGCAGATTCGATACGGGAAACAGAAGTGGAAATATACCAAAAGCGATAGGAATAAAATAGGCATAAAGCAGCAAACCAGGAAGCGTCTTTTTCAGATGATCGAGGGTTGGGGCTTGAAACTGAGTGCCGTAAATAGATTTGTGCAAAAAATCCATGCCGGCAAGATGAAGCGCGATATATAAGGAAGCCGTCAGGACGATGTAGGTGCCCAAAAAGACAAGTGTATATTTTATATCTTCCTTGCCTTTTGTATGCATCAAGCCGTAAATAAGGATTCCGAGGAAAACAACAGGGAGGGCAACGAATCCCGACTTGGCCTGCGATAGAAGAAATGCTGAACATCCGGTAAGAGCCGCGCAGGCTGCGGATACCTTTTTGCCAGAGAGTTTTACAAACATGAGCATCACGGTCAGCAGAAAAAGTGGGTATTCTATTGATTCGGTCATTGCGCGTGAGGTCAGTAGCATATCGGGAATCAACAAGGAAATGACAGCTATGATAAAAGCAGTTTTTTTGTCCGTGAAGCGTTTGGCGATTGAATATGAGGGAAAAACAGCAAGATTCATTGCGAAACAGTTAAACAGCTGCACGGCGCGGAATTGGGTTCCGGCGGAACAGAACGCGTATATATGATCTGGAAATGGCTGACTATGGTTACTGTGATAATTTTCAAGCACACTCCATGTCGTTTGACAGCAGTAGGATTTTCAGATTACGCTGCATACGGTGCGTCCTCATCGGGCTCGATCAGTTCAGTCAGGCCTTGACATGCTCTGCATTACGAATGAATTCATCTTGCTCAAGCAGGCTCAAATTGACGAAATAGGCATTCCAGCCGCACACCCGAACCTGAAGTGTCGCATATTGATCCGGATTCTTTTGGGCGGCTTTCAAGGTCTTTACATCAATAATGTTGAAATGGATCCCGAAGCCGCCTTTTTGCCGGTATACTGCCAGGATGTCCAGCAGAATATCCAGCCCGTTTTCACCCTGCACCGATGAAGGATGCAGCATGACATCCAGCACAGAACCGTTGGGTACGAGCGTATAGTCGATTCTCGTCACCGAATTGATCAAGGCGGTTATTCCGGCTTTGTCCCTGGCGATCATGGCGCAGAGGTTTTTTGACAGCGGTTCGTGAGCCAACCGTCCATCCGGGGTCGCACCAGTCCGACTGCCAAAATCGATATACCAGTCGATAGAAAACAGGCCGCACCTGAATTTACCTCCGCGGTCATTGGGACGGTTATTAATGCAGGAGCATGCATGTGCGGCCAGCTCGCAGGTCAATAAATCCACCTCGTCAAGACCATTGCCATACTTGGGATAACGGTTTTTACAGCGTAGGCGCAGGCTTTCTGCCCCCTCCCAGTTGGCCTGCAAGATCGCAGAGAAATCGGCCAGGCTGATCAGTTTTTCTTCATAGACCACCTTTTTGACAGCGATCAAGGCATCAACTGCAGCGGCCAGACCGATGGCATTGATCGAGGAATTATTGTACTTTGCGCTGCCGGCGTAAGCATCGAGGCCATTTTCGACACATTCATCCAGAGTAGCTGAATAGAGAGGTGAAAGGCAGATCTGCCGGTAATGTGATTCGTAGGCGGTAATCCGTTCAATTGAACGATCCGCGAAATAGCTTAGCTGTGCCTTGACCGCCTTAAACAAATCATCAAAGGTGAGCAATTGATCCGCAGGTCCGGTCGATAGCCCGACGCGTTCACCGGTAAGCGGATCAATACCATCATTTATCGCGATCTCCACGGCCTTCGGCAAACTGATAATGCCGTTGCAGGTGCAAGGTATCTCCTTACCCAGCGCACATGGCTCATAACAGCCAATCAGCGCATAATTGCGCGCATCCCGCAGACTGATCCCGATATTCAACAAGGCCGATATCGCAATCGGGTCATTGATGAAGACGAAACTGTTGCAGCCGTCCCGGATACTTCTGAAGACGGCCCGCAAAAAGTCGGCGGGCGTATTGTCATGGACACGAATTTGGATTTTCGGATCGAAGACCGCCATATTATGATAGGTATCCACAATCAGGTATGAGAGCTCATTGGTCACATCCTGACCATCGGAGTCGACACCACCCAGATAAAACGGGATGTTGGCGCCATGGTGCTTCGCCCGCAGTTTGGTCATGAAATACTTTAGCAACTCGACAACCTGCTCTTTTGTGATTTTGCCGCTAGCCAGATCCTGGCGATAATAGGAAAATAGCAGTCGATCCAGACCGCCCAAAGAACGCAAGTAAACAGCATCGATTTCGCTTTGCAGAATAAAGATCAGGATAATGAACTGCAGCGCTTCCATCATTGTAGCCGGTGCCCGTTGGGTCAGATTGTCCAGGTTTTGTGCGACGATCGCTTGTTTGGGATATTGGGCAGCCAGTCGGTCCGCTTCCGCCGCCAAACGGTGAATATATGTGATGACCGCGCGATAAGTTATTTCACAACTGTCATAGAAATCCTTTTGCTCCGAAGACAGGTTGCCTTCGGCTGTCCTGGTGGTCCGGGCATCGATGATCCGTTGCAGGATACCCGGAAAGCCCAATCTAAGGATAGTTGCCCAGTCTGGCGTGGTATGTCCGAAATCCTCATTGCCGCTATACGCTCTGGCCGCAACACCGCCAGCGGTTTCCTCAAGCAGAATCCGCATTTCGCCTTTTTCTATTTCGGCCTTCCATTTCTGGCGAAATCCCATCATAATATTGCCATGGTTGATCTTGTCGGCCATCCATTCACAGGGAATGATTTCCAGTTGCCCATGGGTGAGAATATAGGCCAGATGCCGGGCACGAATCAGGTTCAGCGGCTGACCCGCCATCTCCTGTTCGAGATGATCGCAAGCCATCTGCAACTCTGCCGGGGTCTCGCCGCTGGACTCGTTCCAGTGCGAAATACGGTACTGATTGAGCAGACAATTTGAATTTTCTTCAAAATCATGCCATAACATGAGCGTATTCTCCTATCTGACCTTCTGCAACCAGTGTAAAATCAAGCGCCAGCCAAGACAATACCAAAAATTGTCACTTTGCCTGCCAATCTGCCAATTCCTGAAATTCAGCAGGCCAGATCAGGTTTATCCTTATATAGAATAACCCCGGCATGGTTTTTCGTCCATGCCATGATCATTTTTGTCGAAAACAAACTGGAAGTCTATGATTTGGCGGTCAAGGATATTGTTAGCCGCATACAGTGCTGCTTGAAATAGAAACTGATATAGGGCAGGGAGGGAATCGTTCAATATATGTTACTGGAAGAGCCCAAAAGATAACGGAAGACGGCCATTGCGGCCTTCGCGTATCTGCCTCTAGTCAGCTTCGATTCTATACGTAACTCAGCAGTCTGCTTTCGTATATGATTGTTATTTTGTCGACACCGGCCGTATACAGCAACGTTTGCCATGTGGCTTTACATCGCTGTATTTGTCAGTTTCATAATTGTCTCAGCCATGTAGCGAGGGGACTTTATCAAATTATCGTTAAGCCATTTTTGAATAACACCAACACATCCGGTTAATGTGAATGCATAGATATACTCTGCATCCTCTCTGGCTTTTTCGCCATTTTTTATCATATCATTGATGTTCTTTTCATAAACCATCATCAGCACACGTTTTTTGGAAATTCATATCGCGGCGTTCGCTGAGAAGGAGCTTGCATAAACGTGCATTTCCGTTGATATACTCAAAGTGTTGACATCTCCCACACTGCTGAGCAAGGTTGGCAAGACGCTGGGGATCCTGCTGAGCACCTTAAAGAAATATGGTTATCGTGATCGTTCAGGACGTGCTTGCTAAAGGAACGTATGCTTGTCATAATGATGGCAAACAAGCACAGGCGCTGAAGATAATGGCCAAACAAGACCCGATTAGTTTCATGGCGTTCAATCGGCGATTCAGCAGCGTATAAGCCTGTCGTGTTTATCTATGCCATATGCGTTGGCCAGACGGCTTTGTCTGCCCGAAATGCGTGCATACGAGCTGCTATGTTGTCACGACACGCAACCACTGTCAATGCACGGCCTAAATCGATCAGGTGGCTGTTCTGGTCGGAACGGTCGTCGAATATTGTCAAGTTGCCTGGCTACTGGCCCTTTATCCTATGCTGAGCTAACACGGTGCCATGATTACTTTTAACACCCGAACCAGTAATGAACAGAAAAATGAGGAGATTTCGAAATGGAACTGAACAGACAACTGCTTGATATAGCTTATTCCTCTTTGAACATAGCGCCGATCAACACGGTCGAGCATTACTGGCTTGCCGCATCCTGCGGTTTTCCTGCGCTGAAGGGAGATATCAGACCGACCGCTGACGGCGCGCTTGTCATGTGTCACGACCGCGGCTTTACATTCGATGCCGACGGCAGGATCACAAGTTTTAATCCCGATGACAACAAGCCTATACTGGATATGAACTTCCGTGAATGCCTGTCACTGGAATACAATTCGTTTCACGATTCGCTTGGCTATTGCGCAAGGGTAACGCCATACGAGGATTTTGTGCGTATCTGCGCCGAAACCGGAAAGGTATGCTTTACAACGATCCGCGACGAAAGAATCCCGCAGGCCAGTACCGAAATGTTGCGCATAATAAAAAAGTACAGCATGGAGGATCGTCTGATAGTCAATTCCTTTTCCTACGAAGCGCTTGAGGAAACACGGAAATACAGCCAGACGATTCCTGTCTCTCATGTCCAGCCATATTGTAAGATCCTGACGAAAGATACTGTGGATGCGGCATCAGATCTTGGAAATGCGATTATATCAATGTTCTCCTTCCCTGGTAACGACAGCGGATTCGACTGCATATTGGCATCTGCACCTGTGATCGAATATGCCCTCTCCCGAAATATCATCATGTTTCAAGCGATTCTTGATAAGCAGGAAGATCGTGAACGTGCGATTCAGTTCGGCTTTTCAGGTTTCCAGATTTCACGACTGTTTGCTCCCTATGCTCTGCCCTTGCCAAAAGCTGCAAAATAAACTGCACAGGAATAGACGGCGTCTAGACAAACACGTCATAATAGACGATTGGTTATTCGACTGATACAAATTGGTTCCCGCCGCAAAACAGCCCCCATAGAGTCCGGAAACAGCAGGTATGACGTACATATAAATGCCATGTCTTTCCCATGGGTCTTACGGAAAAAAGGCATATGCACGCTTATATGAAGCCAGCACCGCATCATGGTTCAGCGAACTTCCGGATGGAATATGAATCTCAATGGCTCTCGCCCCATTCCTCAGGCTTTTTTCCAGGTATTCCAACCTTCCGACAAGATCTTTAGCTTCTGTCTTGCATGCTCCGTACGCACGAAGAATTCTTATGGCTTTGGACTAATATCCTGTACCTGCTTTTCTTCTTTTTTCGAAATGCTGAGCAAAATCCCCACAGACACGGCCGCAAATATAATGCAGATGCTGTACAGCGTCATTACACTCGTGTGCTCGATGATCACCGCCCCGAATGCAGAGGCGATAACACCGGCTAGCCCTGCAAAGAGCGCATCCGTTAGTGTCTGGCCCGATGTCCTCAGTTCTTCCGGTACATTATCATAGGCAAAGATTCGCATATTGGGCAAAAGCACTGAAAAAGCAACACCCTGGAACATCATGCCTATTGCTACTGCAGCAATAGATCTGGCAACTGCTACCAACAGAAAATGGATCCCGTAGGCACAGCCTGAAAAAATAAACAGCTGCCTGGCGTTGAAACGGGAAAATATTTTGCTTGAATAGAAGAAAAACGGCAGTTCAGTTACGGCTGCAAGAAATAAGACCATGCCAAGGTCTCCCGAATTCCCGCCTACATCGGAAACGATCAACGGCCGCAGATTATCACTGACTTGATTACCGAGACCTATAAGAAAACAGGCTATTAAAAACAACAGATATTTTTTATTTTTAAAAAGCTGAACATAACTGTGACTATTGTTCCTGTGCTTTAAGATCGCACCGGTTTCTGCCGCATCAGCTGTAAGGAGTGATACAACCACCGTACATACGACAAACACTGCTGCAAAAGCAAACATAATCCAATAGCCCGATTTTTCTATTCCCAGTCCAATAATCCACCCGAAGAAGGAAAAACCTATCGCTGCCCACATACGGATAAATCCGTAATTCAGCTGGTTTTCTACATTCTTGTTCAGGATCCAGCTATCCAGAACTGCAGGAAGAGGTGTCTGGCAAAAACCAACACAGCCTATAGCAATAAGGATGTGCAACGGTGACATAATTCGGAAAAGTGTAAAGATCGATATCAGCAATATAATATTCGCCATAATATAGACTTTTTTTATCGATTGTATTTTATCACATAGAAATCCCCAAAAAATCTGCCCTGCTATCCCGCAGCTGATAGCAACTGATAATGCAACACCGGCAAAGGTATAGCTGTACCCGCTTTTAACAAAATACATTGCTGCGAAAGATAAAAATGAACACCAGGTAGACCATAATGAGAGTTGCAGAATACTGAATTTTAAAGTTAGTTTTTTATCCCCGTACTTTACAATATACTGGCGGTAACACATGATGAAATCTCCTGTTTTATATTGTTTTCTACTTATTTTACGGTATATGACCGAGAATATGGGGTATCCTTTGCCTTTTTATATTGAAGAAAAGACTTTGAGGATTTTTTGAACTGGCTGATATCATTTGTTGAGGGAAAACCATGAAAGGATATCGTGCTGATCTGCGCGGTACTTGGGTCTTTTTTGCAGGAGGAATGTGCTGCTTCTCCTGCAAAATTTCGTGCAGACGATCTATACTTGTTCTTCGCACAGGATTTTCCCCTTGCTTCGCTCATAGGTATGGTCTGAGTGTTTCCGCCTTTGCTTTATCAAAGCGTTCTCCGTTGAAGAAAAAGGCACCCAATGCCGTTCCCGACTTTCCCCCGGAAGCCAGATGTTTGACAAAAGCCCGCTGCAGGGATGTGTTTGTGGGTAATACTGATACATCTCCTTGATAATCCTTGTAAAACACACGCCAGGCATTAGAGAATTCTGTCGTTTCGTTCACATGTAAAATATGATAGTCTCCGGCAAACTGATACAAATTGGTTCCCGCCGCAAAAACAGCGCCCATATAGTCCGGAAACAGCAGGTATGACGAACACGTAAAGGCTATGTCTTTACCAAGGGTCTTATGGAAAAAGTCATAGGCACGCTTATAGGACGCCAGCACCGCATCATGGGTCAGCGGACTTCCAGATGGAATATGAATCGCAAGGGCTCTCACCCCATTCTTAAAGCTCCTTTCCACGTATTCCAATCTTCCGAGTCTGAATAGCTTCGCAGCAAAAAAGCCTTCGTACCAGCCAAAAGCGAATATGCCCCACACACCATGCATCTTATGACATTCATCTACTTTGGCCTCATAATCCGTGATGCTTTCCCAGAAAACATCCTCGGCAATCCCTTTCTCCATAAATCGTTTTTTCATCACATGCGTATTAGCCAGTAAAAGCGTCATTCCCAATATATATTTATTAATCTGCAGCCTCTGCGCATATTCCGAGCACTTTTGTTGGATTGTCTGAAAGTCAAGCCCGTCAGCAATCATCCCGGATAACGCCCGGAAGTAAGCCGAATCCTGCACAGCATCATACGTACTGTAAAAAGTCTCTACAGCCTCTTCCGGCAAAGCAAGCCGGTTAATGATTTCATGAATGTGTTTCATAGTGCCTCCCTTATCGCCAATATTCCATCAGGATCTTTAGATTCTGTTTTGTCAGCTCCGTCAACGCTCTTCGTGCTTCCAATCCTTGACCTCGGCAAAAATTTCGCAGCAGCTGATGCCGATATCATTGAACTGGTGTTTTCCGCCTTTGTGATGTCTGCTATATCGGGTCTATTTTACACTTTATGAGGCATCTTTAAATAGTTAAGTGCATCTTTATACGATTGACTAAAATGTCACACAACTTTCCCACAGACTTATCGGCGCTTACTCCTGCTGCGCAGGCTGTTTGACCGCGGAGCAAGCTCCTCAGCCTGTCAAACAGCAGCGCCTGAAAAGTCTACCCGCTGTGCGGGGTGG
>LSQX01069553.1_pt1 | contig 73324 bp, 57 predicted proteins | sample 654561 | NCBI WGS metagenome assembly LSQX01 (sample SAMN04489861, study PRJNA283612) | anaerobic digester metagenome | isolation source: 4 biogas reactors fed with cattle manure at either 37C or 55C with and... | place: Denmark: Kongens Lyngby | collected 2014
TGGGAGAACAACAAAGCGGAAAAAAACGGGCATGACGGCGTGGGTATGTCTTGAGGCGAACAAGAGATTTCAGGGGTTCAGTAGTCTCCGGGGAGTCGGTCGGATCGGACGGATGTGGGAGGGGCGTAGACATGTCTCGGGACACAAAAGAGACTCCGTCAAGACACATAAGCCTCTTCCTCTTCTTTCTTTGTAATGCTATATTGCAACTTCCATGATTTTTTCGAAGAACTTTGTGTTGTTGACTCTGCAAATCATTTAAGTTCAAGATATTATGAGATCTTGGATTCGACAAGGAATCTTCTGATAATCACGAACAAATATATGCCTACGGGAACCCTGAAAGACCTTGAGAGTCATTCCTGGGAACGCCAATTTCCACATTGGCAGACAGCGTATGATGACTCGAGGAAGATATTGTCTTGGATGCGGCATGACAGCTCTTTTCTCGAACAAATCCATTCCTCAGAAAACTTTCCGGAAGAGAATGAACATATCGTGGGAGCGCCAATTTCCCCATTGGCAGATAGCGCATAATGCCCCGGAGAATATATTGACTTGGTTGCGGCATGATATCTCGTTTTTTGACCAGCTACTTTTTATACACTCAAGTCTTTACGTCGCGCCAAGGTCTGCAACAACTGACCGTCTTTGCTGCGATCTGTGCCAATGGGGACATTGGCGCTCCCACGTCATACAACTTTACGCCGGAAAGTACTTGAGGTCATAGTATCACCCACAGAATACACAAGATACAATTCTGTCTATTGGGAGAACAACAAAGCGGAAAAAACGGGCGTGACGGCGTGGGGTATGTCTTGAGGCGAACAAGAGATTTCACGGGTTCAGTGGTCTCCGGGGAGTCGGTCGGATCGGACGGATGTGCGAGGAGCGGAGTCTTGGTTTTGGGTATTGATTCACTGTCAGTGGACAGAGTGGACGAATTTAAACTATAGGTCTTTTTGATGCTGCCCATTTGTTTTTCCGTGTGTTCCGTGATTTCAGTGGTTTAAAAAAGCATCTTGTGGTTGTGGCCAGGCAACGCTGAGTCTATAGTGTCCACTCTGTTCACTTTGTTCTCGTTTTTCAATCTTTCCTCGAATATAAAAAACTCCTGCCTTCCCGGGATGGAGAGGCAGGAGCCACAATCAACAACTGCTTTATGAATAGCAGATTTTCATAGTATCAGAATCAACTGATTCAAGAAAGCTCTGTTTCTGTTTCCGTTTCTTCCAGCACAGACTCTTCTATTTCCTGAGAGATCACTTCTTTCTTCTGCAATGCAATTTCGCCCTGTCTCAGATAATCCATGGCTTTAAAGAGAAGGCGTGCGGATTCCTGAGGAGCGTGGAAACCGTGTGAGTTTTCGGATTGAACGATATCGATGAGGAAACTGGCGCCGCGCTGGCATTGATAGGCTTCGTCAATAAGAGCCTGACTGACGCCCTCTTCTTTTGCCTCAACAACATTGTCGATAAAGGTTGCGAGACCTTCCAGTGCCATTGTACACATTTCCACAGTCCGTTCCTGTATGCGATTGGCACGTTGGATCAGCTCTTCTTCTGATACCTTGTGACAGGTCTGGCAGGAATTGTTGATGTTGAGCAGCGGGCTGCGCACATGGTGATCGCTGATCTTCAGGCCACCCTGACGCATATAGGGCATGTGACAGTCCGCACAGGCGACACCAGCGGCTGAATGGGTGCCCTGGCTCCACAATTCAAACTCCGGATGCTGTGCCTTGAGCATGGGCGCACCCGTTTCTTTATGGGTCCAGTCGGTAAATCCGATTTCGTTGTAGTAGTCCAGTATCTGATCGGCGCGGCGTCCTTTATACCAGGGATAGGTCAGGCGTCGGCTTTCATCGGGAGCGAAATAATATTCAACATGGCATTGGGCACAGACAAAGGAACGCATTTCCTGTCTGGTGGCCATGGTATTGACATCATAATCGGCGATGCCTTCCTCAGCCAGTTTAGCCGCACGGATACCGGTCATGAAAGCAGGGCGTGAAATGCGCAGAAGCATGGTCTCATGGTCATGACAATCAATACAGGCTACAGGATGTTCCACCAGTTTCCTGGCTTCCTGATACAGCATGGGATTGACTTTTTCAAAGCCGGCCTGAAGATCTCCATTGCCGAGCTCTTTGTAGGTGGTATACATGGAGGCATGGCAGTTCATGCAGTTTCCATATTGCTGCACCTGCTGACGCTGTGTGAAGGTCTGATCGTCGAGCATATAGGCATGACCGCGTTTTTCACGATAATCAATGGAGAAAGCATAGCCGGCCCAGAGACGTTTCAGCAGAGGAATGGTTTCAAGTTTGCTTCGGGCTGTTACTGTTCTCGGATCATCATCGGTGGGCATATGGGGTATTGCTTCGCTGCCGCCGAAATTGGTCCGCTCCATGTCAACAGTCTGTTTATACTGATCATATTGCATGGGGAAGTTCATGCCCCACACAGAGGGGTCAGTCGTATCGTCTGTTACTTCAACAACACGCATGAAGGGATTCTTCGCTTCCTGCTGGCGTTGAAAAATATTGATCAGCAGACCCGTGACACCCAGGGTGGCTCCTGCGGCCAATGCTCCGGTAACGATAATAACGATCAGAATGTTTCGCCACGGCGCGGCGGAATAATCGGGTTTGTTAAAGCTGCTCATGATTGTTCAAATCCTTTCCCACTGCTGAATGCTATGATATCCGACTATTTTAAATGACCCACAGAAGGGTGACACCTGATACAGTCCAATGCCTTGGGACCATGGCCAAAACGATCCACCTGATCCACAATCTTACTGTGACAATGGCGACAGGCTCCTTCAGTGACCCGACGGTTACCGGGTGTGATCTGAATATTGTCAGGAAAAAAACCAGTCGTGAAAGCATAAGAATGGTGCATGCCATTCATCGCTTTAACCCAGTACTTGCCTATAAACTGATGGGGGGTATGGCAGTCATTGCAGACAGCCGCCGCTTTATGGCTGGATTTAAGCCAACCGTTCAGATATTCCTCCATGACATGGCAGTTGGCACAGGTCTCTGAGTTGTCATTGATATAGGAAAGACCTTTGGCATAGAAAAAAGTATAGGTGCCAACTCCAAGCCCGAGTCCTGAGGATATCCCAAAAAATAAGGAGGCGAAAAAAAGACGTCTCATCCAGGTGTGTTGAAGAAAGTCAGTCACTGTATTCGTCTCCAATCCGGCCTCAATCTCAAATCTGGCTAAATAATAAACAAATTGGAATAAAAAAAGCAAATTTATGGTTAATATAAAAAGGGCCAAAATTATCACGCTTTATTTTTCCTGAAAAATAGCCTATCCCGCCTATGTTATTCTGCTGTCTCCCTGAAAAGTATTTCTGTAGAAATACTACTGTTTCAAATGAGGACAGCGAAAAGAATGTGCAGGAATGAGCAGAAAAGAGGGGTCAGGAATTATGGCGCAAGCGCAGCTGACCGCAAGCTGCATCGATATCCCCTCCGCGTTCACGGCGCAAAGTCGCCTTGATCCCCGCCTGTTTCAATGTGGCGATAAAAGCCTGTTGCGCTTTCCCGGGCGAAGGTGCATAAGGTAAACCTGATACAGGATTCCAGGGAATGGCATTGACCACTGCATCGAGTCCTTCCAGGAAACGAACCAGTTGTTTTGCCTGAGCAGGAGAATCATTGATGTCTTTCATAAGAGTCCATTCAATGGTGATCTGCCGGGATCTGCGCTCCTGGTAGTGCTGCAATGCACGGTGGAGATCTTTCAAGGGATAACGGCGATTCAGGGGCACCAGAGATGATCTCAGTTCGTCATCAGCCGCATGAAGCGACACACTGAGCCGCAATTGCTGGGGCTCTTCGGAAAAACGTTCAATGCCCGGAACATCTCCTGCTGTGGACAAGGTGATTTTCCGTGCTCCGATACCCATTCCTTCAGGATGAGTGAGAAGAGCGATACTGTTCATAACAGCCTCATAGTTCTGAAAGGCTTCTCCCATGCCCATGTAGACGAGATTGGGTGTACTGTTTTCCGGCAAATTTTCCAGATGAGCCAGGTGCAGCGCCTGTTCAACAATTTCAGCGGTCGTCAGGTTACGTCTGAATCCGGACTGGCCAGTAGCGCAAAAGGAACAGTTGAGTGCGCAACCCGCCTGGGAGGAAAGACAGAAGGTGACACGTCCCACATGGCGCAGCAGTACAGATTCAATCTCTTCACCATCCAGACATTTCAGGAGTACTTTGGATGTACCTTCTTTTTCGGAGCGTTGTTTTTCGACCAGTTTGAGCGCAAAGAGATGATCCTGTTCCTGAAGCGTATTACGGAGTGCTTTGGATAAATCCGTCATGGCCGCAATGTCGAAGATCCGTTTTCGGTGAATCCAGCGATAGAGCTGCCGTCCTTCCCGGGGAAGCATATCGACTTGCCGGGCAATTTCTTCAGGCAACAAAGCCGTGATGGGCTTATCCGTCTCCGACCGATTCATGGCTGCGCCTCCGCGGTCTTTTCTTCCGAATTTTCGGAAAGCGTTTCGAAAGAAGGTACTTCCCCCTGAAAAAGATCCACTGCTCTGTGCTGCCTGTATTGAAGATCGGTCAATTTGCTGCTTATGTCAAAGTAAGCCGCATCCAGATCCGCATTTACATCGACCTTCCGCATGTTGAAGCGCATCCAGGCCTCTTCTTCGGGGAAAGCGCATTCTATCTCCGTGGGGTAACGGATACCCTCCTGAGTGTGATAACGGTCTTTCGTTGTTTTTGCGATGACCAGGCCCTCTTCGTTGTAAAGAATATTCTCCAATACCACCCAGGGTGCTCCCTCCATGCGGAGCGTCCTTTTGTGCCAGGGCGAAGGGCCGCCTTCCCAGAGCACCAGTATCACCTCTTGTTTTTCCTCGTTATAATCAACCATCTGGACCAGGCGGGGATTGATCTGGCTCCATTCTTCGGGCTGAAACATTTCTCTTACGATGTCAGCGGAAGAGATACTTCCCAGTTCTTCGGCATGTTCCCGGTAACAGTATTCCCGACGCGTCGGAAACTCAATCAAAAAGGCATCAGCATCATAGGTGAGACTCAGAATGCGGGTGCCATATCTTCGGCCCAGCACGTAAAGCGATTTCGGAGCGGAAAACTGGAGAAGGCTTTCCCGTGATATCTGTATGCTTTCCATTTCCGGAATACGGACCATGATCGTGCCGGTGGCTTTGAAGGTTTGGAGCTGTGCCTCATTTTCCGCCAAACTGGCGAGTACATCACGTACAGCCGGGGCGCCGGGGGGGAGGGGAAGGGGCTCAAAGGGTGAACCCAGATGAAGGCAACCACTGAGATTCAGGAATAGCAACCCGATACAGCATCCAAGCGCTCCTCTCCAGAGAAGTCGGCGAAGTATTTCAAAAGAAAGAATTACGTGCACTTTATTGGGGAAGGTCATGATCCGGAGTTTTTTCCATAGCCATTTCCAGGCGTATGCTGGAAATATAGTTCGGGGCACCTTCAAGAATAATAATTTTATGATTTTCCCAGGGAATCACCTGTCCCCGTTCGGGGATATGCCCGGCCAGTCGGGTGACCCAGCCACCTACTGTCTCAGCGCCATTTTCCAGAGGGTCTATCTTCAGTGCCTCACAAAAAGCCTCCAGAGGCATTCTGGCGTCCACAAAATATGCCGAAGGTCCTATTTTTCTGAACTGTGTCGGCGCCAGATCATATTCGTCGTGGATTTCTCCAAAAATCTGCTCGAGAATATCTTCCAGAGTGATCAAACCGTCCGTGCCGCCGTATTCATCAGTTACAATGGCCACAGACTGTCGTTCATCGCGCATAACCTTCAGTACATCGTCCAGCTTCATCGTATCGGGTACGTGAATAACAGGCTTGATAAAACGCGCAATGTCCTGACGGTCCGTTCTGGTATCTTTGATCAGATCAAAAGCGTTCGCCACACCTACCACATGATCAATGCTTTCCGCATAGACAGGAAGCCGGGTGCGCCCGCTTTCGATAAACATGGCTGTCAGCTCATGGCGCGTACTGGTTTGCGGGAGCGCCTGGACATGGATGCGCGGCACCATCACCTCTTTGGCTCTCTGATTCTGCAGTGCAATGACGGAATGGATCATTTCATGTTCTTCAGGGTCCAAGGCGCCCTGATCATGGCTTTCGTCAACGAGGATGCGCACATCTTCTCGGGAACGGGCCAGAGGCTGCATATGTTCGCCTTCCCGCCCCAGAAGTTTGAGAACAGCTTTGGAGAGCCAGACAATGGGCCTGGTAATGGGTGCAAGAAGACGGTCAAAGAAAGTTACGAGCGGAAAGAGGGGGATAACCATCTGCTGGGGAAAATGACGCGCAATACTTTTGGGCACAATTTCACCCACAAAAAGATAGACAGGCGTGGCGATGAGCGTAGCCCATCCCGGACCGACGGCATGGCTCAGCGCTATGGTACCCACTACAAGAACCAGATTGGTCCCTACGAGCATGAGCGTAATCAGTCGGGCCGGGTCTTTGTAATGCACCAACAGGCGTGCGGCCACCCGGTTATCTTCTTTCTCAGCCAGATGCCTGATTCTGATCAGGTTCGCTGAATAGAAACAGGTCTCATAGGCTGCAAAGAAGAAAGCGCCGAGTACACAAATTAAAAATATCAGTATATCCATAAGCGTTCAATTACTCTTCTGATTCGACACTGACTGGCTGTGTGACTCGAACCAGAGTGATCCGCTGTTTGTTGATTTCCTCAATATGAAAACACAAGTTGTCATAGTTCAGGCTGTCGCCCACTTCCAATATAGTCTCTGACAGGGATTGCAGAAAGCCGCCCAGAGTGGTATGTTCTTCGTCTTTCAGTGTCAAGCCCATCATTTCGGCAAATTCGGGAAGGGGAAAATTGCCGGCCAGGATTTTGGAGTTATCCGGACCGTCAACACATAAAGGCGGCTCCACATCATCCTCTTCGCCGATATCTCCAACTACTTCACGCAAGGCATCCTGAAGGGTTACCAGCCCTTCCGTACCGCCATATTCATCAACAACCATGGCAATATGAATATGCGAACGCTGAGCCATGGATACAAAATCCGATACGATCATGGTCTCGGGAACAAAATGCGCCTGACGCATATACTGTGTGACTGGTGTATCCTGATCACCATCTTCAGTTACCGGCAGCAGGTCTTTGGCATAGAGAATGCCGCAGATACGATCCAGGCTGTCCTTATAGACAGGCATCCGTGAATATTCGTGTTCCCGCACAATCCCCAGGGCTTCACGCACCGTTGCGGATTCTTTGATGGCCACAATATCGGGCCGGGGCGAAAGTATTTCCCGGAGAGTCACATCCTGAAATTCCAGAATCCCTTGGATCATCTGCCGTTCATCTTCTTCGATGGCACCGGCCGCCTCGCCCTCGGAAAGAAGAATCTTGAACTCCTCATCCGTCAGAAAAACAGCAGGAGGGACCTGGCTCAGTCTGGTGATTTTGAAAAGATAACCCACCAGCGCCATGGAGAGCAGACGGAAGGGCGTCATCAGAATTTCGATGCTGTAAATGGGCATGGCCGCAGCGATTGCAAAAGTGCGGGGATGGGCTACAGCCAGTATTTTCGGAAGACTTTCACAGAAGAAAAGAAGCACTCCCGTTGTTATGATTACGGTAATGAGATAGGCCGCCGTACCGGAAAGCAGCAGTGTTTTCTGCATGAACAATGTTACAGGTCCGGAAAGACTGATGCTCAGCAGCACATTCACAATGGTATTACCCATGAGAATGGTGGTCAGGAGGCTCGCCGGTTTTTCCAGCAGTCTGGCCGTGAGTGCATGGAGCCAGAAAGCACTTTCCCGGAAGGCCCGGAGCTGCACCTTGCTGAGGGAAAGAAAAGCGGCCTCACAGGAAGAGAAGAAAAAAGAGCAGAAGACAAGAAATAAACTGGTTGTAATCACCCAGGGCGTAATGATTTCATGCCAGGGCTGCGCTGATGCGACAGGGCCTGCTGACTGGGCAATGTTTTCCGCTCTCACAGCAACACTGCTGAAAATGACAAGAGAAGCGAGCAGTATAATGGCCTGAAAAATAGTCCCGGTAATGAGCCGGTACCCTGTTATTCGCGGGGAACCCCCGCCGGTATCCTCGTCCAAAGGAAATCGTTGCTCCTGTGCCTTCTTACAATACACTTCAAAAACCTGTGCTTATTATATCACGAAAGCCAACCTGCATCGAAAGGGACTCCCAGATACCAGGCTTGCTTTTCCTGCATGATTCTGCGTTTTTTGTCGTTCTCATGGTCATGACCGAGCAGGTGCAGCATGCCATGACAGAAGAGGAGACAAATCTCTTTGCGCATATCATCGCGCCGTCCTTTGCAGCGTTCTTCAACAACGTCCATGGAGATTACGATATCGCCGAGCATGCGGCGCTCCACAGGCCGCGGCGGAGTTCCTTGCGGAAAAGAGAGCACATCCGTTGTCGCTTCCAGGTTGCGATATTGATGATTGAGTTCTTCCATGAAAGCGTCATCGCAAAAGAGCAGGCTCACTTCCACAGCTTCTTCTATTCCTTCTCCCTGGATAATCTTTTCGGCCAGTTGAAGGAGTGTTTTTTTCTGAAAAAGCCGCTTGACCGATGTCTGATTGTTTATTTCCAGCGTGATCATGATTTTGTCTCTTCCATTTCCACGGACAATCCTTCTTCTGTTTTGTCTTTTTCAGCGGCTTCCTGCTGATTCCGGTCAGGATAAGCCAGACGGGTGTGCATGGCGTTGAAGATGGAGCGGGCAACCACATCACGGATTATGCGCAACTGCTTCAGGGTCAGGTCACAGTTGTCGAACTGGTTGTCCTCCGCCCGGGCCTTGATGATGGTATCCACAAAGTTGCGCACTTTTTCCTGGGTCGGATTCTGAATGGAGCGGGCACCCGATTCTGATGCATCGCAAATCATGAGTATGGCTGTTTCGGGGCATTGCGGTTTCGGACCGGGATAACGGAATCCATCATCTGAAATGATTTCGCCCGGGTTGTTCTTTCGGGCCTGATCGTAAAAGAAACTGATCCGGCAAGTGCCGTGATGTTCGAGAATACCGTCAATAATGGGCTTGGGCAGGTTGTGTTCCCGTGCTTCTTTCGCCCCTTCTATGACATGCTGCCGGATCAGACGGGCGCTTACTTCGGGCGAGAGAGAATCATGGATGTTCTTCCGGCCAGCCTGGTTTTCAGTGAAATTTTCCGGCTTCAGCCTTTTGCCGATGTCATGGTAATAAGCACAGACGCGGGCTTGCAAGCCATTGGCACCGATGGCATCAGCGGCGGCTTCGGCTATTTGACCCAACAGAAGACTGTGTGCATAGGTGGCCGGTGCCGCAATGGCAAGTTTTCGGAGCAGCTCGTTGTTCAGATCGCTGTATTCAAGCAACTGCATGTCCGTGGTGATATCAAAGAGTTTTTCCAGCCAGGGCAGCAAGGCGGGTACTACGAGTATGCACAATCCGCCGTTGAGCAATATGATCAGGCTTCGGCGCATGAGCACTTCGCCAAAAAGAGAATCGGAGGCGAGAAGTCCGGCACCGGCCGCCAGCAGCCCCACCAGTGTGGCGATGAGTGTGGCTGCCGTCATGTCATTTCTGCGTCGTACTTTATAAATTCCGAAGGCGCCGGAAATGGCCATGGCGCCCAGCACAAGCAGAAGCCGCCAGTTATACTGATATTGGGCGGAAACCAGAACGGCGAGGAGAGCTCCGAAAAAGGTTGCCCGTTGTGATCCCGCCAGAATAGCGAAGAGGATGCAGGCGGCCGCCACAGGCAACACATAACCTGAAGGCTCAAAATAAGAGCTGATACGTCCGATGATCAACGTACCCGTGAGGATCAGCAAGGCCAGATTGAAGGCCACAAGAGCCGGAGGTCGGCTCCCGCCCTGTTTGAACTGTACCCTCTTGTACAGCGCCCAGAATATCAGAAGTACCAGAATCACATGGGAAGCCAGCGTGTTCAATATCTTTTTGTAGGGATGCTGTTCATCGGAAAGAACACGCATATAGGCTTGCGTATCCGTACGGGACTGCTCCGTCCAGCGTTTGCCCACATCTTGAATAATCTCTCCGGCTTCTATTTCTTTCAGTACAGGTGCAACGGTTTCCATGGCAAGAGCCCGGGCATTTTCCGTATATTGCCTGTCCTCCTGAAGGGTGGCTGCAAGCAAGGGCTCCACCAGAGCCAGTGCCGCATCATGAATACGCGCCCAGGCATCGTGCTGTCTTCTTTCTCCGGCAAGTTCTTTGGCGGAGTCGCTCAGACGCTGATTCAGCAAAGCGGCCGCCTCGGCCAGATCCGGAACCTCGCCCAGAGTGGTATCGCTGGTGAGAGGCAGGTCGTGCAGGCTTCGCTCCCGCATAATGGCAATATGTCTCCCGGGATCCGTCGCAACGGAAGTCGTATTGCGTATGCCCGTGAAGAGCACAAACTCCAGGGCTGACAGAGTGATTTCGCCCATTTTCCTGCTCAGTTCAAAAGCGAGATCCCCGGCTGCGGCACCCTCGTCTTGCACAGAAAGATCGGGTGAAATCTGTTTGGGTATACTGTCCATATCCGGTGTGAGCCACAGAGCCAGCAGATCCGGCTCAGGGAAGTCTTCCCACTCATCGTTTTCTTTGAGCCGTGCAGCCAATGCTGAAACTTCCCGAAGGACCATCTGTTCCAGAGACTGATCGCTCTCAGAATTTTTCCAGGCCGTTTTCAACAAGCCCGGAAGAATTCCCCATTGCTCGCGAATCTGTTCAAGCTTGAACTGAAGCTGCTGCACGCGATCATCGACAGTTTCCCTCTGGATTCTGTAGTGAATCGGCACTTTGGTCGCTTCCTGTTCCCGGGCCTCCTGTGTCTTTTTGATATCCGTGGATTCAAAATAAAACATGGCACGGATTTCGCGCGGAGCAACGGTTGTCTTGAGGTCTTCCGGCGAAATCCTGTCCCGGGGAGATTCTCTGATCAGTGCGCCCACACAGAGCAGAAAACAGGCCAGCACGAAGAAGATTTGTGAGAACCTGGCTTGAAATATTTTCCCTTCCGCCTTCTTGTTCCCATTGGAAACATTGAAGATGACGGAATCGGCTCCTGTGCTCAAGCCGGTCGGTGTATTTATATTATTGTAAGCCATGGTATTTTTACGCCAGAGCGTTCTTGTTCAATTGCGATGGTGAGAGAATCGAAAGTGTTTCTGATTTCATATTACTCTTTATCGTCTTCTCTGATGGCTGAGTCAGTCTTTTCAGACCGTTGCCGATTTTCATAGGCGGTGACGACTTTTTGCACCAGCGGGTTTCTGACAACGTCACCCCGTGAAAGTTGTACCATACCAATCCCGTCTATATCCTGCAGAATCTCCTGGGCATCTATGAGCCCGGATTTTATGCCACGGGGCAAATCTATCTGCGTGATATCCCCGGTGACAACCATTTTGGATGCCTGGCCCAATCGGGTCAGAAACATCATCATCTGCTCAGGGGTTGTATTCTGGGCTTCGTCCAATATCACGAAGGAATGATCCAGTGTCCGGCCTCTCATGAAGGCGAGAGGCGCCACCTCTATGGCCTCCTGGTCAATGAAGCGTTCAACTCTGTCCATATCCACCATGCTGTACAGGGCATCATACAAAGGCCGGAGATAAGGGTTGACTTTCTGCGTCAGATCACCCGGGAGAAAGCCCAGGCGTTCTCCGGCTTCAACAGCGGGGCGCGTCAGAACAAGGCGGCGAACCTGACGGTTGAGCAAGGCGGAAACAGCCACGGCCATGGCCAGATAGGTTTTGCCCGTACCGGCCGGGCCTGTCACCAGAGTGATATCCTTCCGGTAAATCATGTCGAGATACATGCGTTGTCCGGCTGTTCGGGGACGGACCTGTACATCGGAACGGATGGCTGCGGGCTTTTCAGAAAGCAGATTGCCCAGCGTTGCCCCGCTCGTGCCCGCAGAGGTGCCCAAAGCATATTCGAAGTCTTTCAATGTGAGGGAGTAGCCCTTTCGTACTGCATCCAACATGCCGGATAACAAAGCCTGGGCCGATCTGGCGGCTGATTCTTCACCCAGAATGGTGACCTGTGTGCCGCGATCGACAATACGCACATTAAAATGTTTCTGAACCAGTCTTCTTATGGCGCCGTTTTGCCCTAGAAGAGCCAGAGATTCATCTTGACTGTTCAGGTCTATGGTACAGTGCTCGCTCGTTGTATTTCCTTTCAAAAATTGCTATGCCCTACAGTATTCACTATTATAACGGGAAAGGGGGACAGGAGCCAATCGCTTCAGCCATTGGAAGTATTCTGATCCCGGAATATTGCAGTCACGCTAGTTCAAATGGGTCTTCAAAAACCGGTACATATGCCAGCGGACAAACTGATTGGCTTCCAGAAGAATATCCAGTGTATGAGGATATCCTTTCATCCGCAGATATTCGTGGGGGATCTCCAGCTTTTCCAATTGTGCCACAAGCAGATCCGCCTGAGCCACCGGTACGGTGGAGTCATCGGTGCCGTGGATGACCAGTGTAGGGGGATCGTTCTTATCCAAATGGTGCATGGGCGAGGCCAGCGCATAGCTTTCCGGCACTTGATCATAACTCTTCCCGCCGAAGAATGCGGTTAAAGTAGGATGATTGTGAAATTCCTCCGGGGTCAGATCAGTGGGACCATAGAGATTGATCACCGCTTGTACGGCACTGCTGAATTGCTCATGACCGCCTTTGCCTTCTAGCTCGGGAGTATCAGCGGCATAACCAAGCATCATGGCGAGATGCCCTCCGGCTGAACCGCCTGCAACTGCAATGGCATCGGCCCGGATGCCGTATTCGTCGGCATGAGCACGCATCCAGCGCACGGCACATTTGGCATCTTCCACGCAGGCGGGGAAGGGGGCTTCCTGCACAAAACGATAAGAGATCGTTGCAACAACAAATCCCATCTGAGCAAAGCGGACCGTATAATATTTGTAATCGCTTTTCTTCCCGCTCGACCATCCTCCGCCATGAATGAAAATCAATCCGGGCTGGGGACCCTCTTGTCTGGCGGGTCTGTACAAGTCCAGAAGAAGCGCTCTGTCACCAACCCGTCCATATTCGATATCTGTTGTTTCTATTACCGTCTCCGGTACGGGTACAGGATCAGACAGATTCAGCAGAGTGACTTCTCCTTTTCCAACAGCGAGATGAAGATCCGATTCCTGGTTGATATTGGCGGGCAATGCGGGCGGCTCTTCCAGAGCGACCAATTCTTCTTCTGTTTCAATCAGAGCGGCTCCAGCATCGGGATTGACAATGACGGCAAAAGCGCAGAAGAGAAACAGCAGGAGTGACAAGCCAGCCGGCGACAGGATGGAAAGATGACGGGTGATTTTCATTGTGTCAAAGCTCCGTAATTGATAAGGACTGTTTTTAAATAGACTGCTTCCCCGGGAGGAAGCAGCCGGAAAAAAAGAACAGATTGAAAGGATCAGCGTATGTCAACATTCGTGGCCGGATCGGGAGAATCCAAACGGATCAGCATCATTTCCAGAGATTCCAGCTGGCGGGGGAAGCTCACGTCCCGTGACAGAATCAAGTCGCGCCCGGTGTCCGGTCCGCCTGTGATATGTACTGATACAGGCGTATGTCGCAGATTGATGATATACAGATAATCATGACCGCCAAGGTTTACGTAACGGGAACGGACTCCTTCCAGTGGATAGCCGAATGCATTGATGGGCCGGGGGATGAGCGGGAGCCGGCCACGATCCAGAACGGCATCCATGGCATGCAGATATTCAGTAGGCAGATTCATTCCCCGTACCAGCACTGTATTCGGACTGGTGCGGATGACATCGCTCCGTGATATGCCGCTTTCATTATAAGGAATGGGAGTGCCCACCCGGGCAACCATCCCGCCATCAGCCACATAGGCATCAATTTTTTCAAAGGCCGCGTCTGAGATGGCCATGGTCTCCGGCATGATCAGCACCCGGAGTTTCTCCAGACCTCCTTGCAGCATTTGATTTTCTGTCAGGTACTGAATGGAATAACCGGCGAAGGAAGCTCCTTCGAAAGCGAAACGTGTCGATTCCAGATGCGGAACCCCATCATCCATGATTTTGGCGGCTTCGCTGAAAAGAATACCGATCAGCGCTTTTTCTTCTTGAAAAGCGGAAACAATCTTTCCCAGTCTGTTGATATGAAGCGCTGTTTCAGCAAAAGCTTCAAAGGCATCGGGCCAGTCCAAAACGGAAGAATCATAAGGCAGGGCCAAGCCTGTTGCTCCGGACATTACGGATTCCCAGAGTGCAGCCCTTACCAGTGCACAACGGGCATCGGCCTGAAGCAAGCTGCTCACATCGATATCACCTCTGAGATTCAACACGGCTTTGGAGGGTTCATGGGAGCGCATGAGGGAAAAATAAGCATTGGGAACGGGATAATTCAACGCATATACGCCCGTACCGGGAGCAAAATTCACCCTGCATGCCTGCAGATCCATGAGATCCGCTATTTCTTCACGACCGACAGCGTGACGTGTTTCTCCAGGGGAAAAGGCTGTTTCCGCCAGAGTCACCGACAGGGGCAGATCAGCCGCCAGAGGTATCAGACTGTTCTTGAATCGAGTGAAAAAATCGGTGATCAGTGAGCGGTGAAAAATCTGCCATTCATACTGATAGGCACGCTGACTGTGATAGTGGTCTTCTTCCGGATTTCCCCAGATAGTGATCTCATCATAAGAAGCCAGTTTGGCATGCCACAAACGGTTGAGAGTCATCCTGTCAGGATGTTTTTCCTCAATGTTCTTGATGAAAGCCTGGCGCACCTCTTCGCGATCATAATGAAAGCGCGGATTTTCTGCAAGACTCACGGCAATGAGCCGGTCACGGCTGCTTCCCAGCTGACTCAAGACTGTGGAAAGCTGATCTTTGTAGGCCTGATTGAAGTCTTCATGGGCCAGATTCACAAAACCGGGTTCCAGTACTGTGGGTTGCGCATCCATCAGCTTGCCCAGAATTTCTTCCTGCTGAAATTGAAGCATCCACAGAAGGTCTTCACGGACAGAAGCGGAAGCGGCCTGCTCAACCAGTCTGGACACTTCCGAATTATCCAGAGTGACGGGACAATTCAAGACGAAGAAATTCAGACCCTGTTGTTGCATGCAAGCAGCCATCTCTTTCAGAGAAGAAGCGTCCCAGCCGGCCGTATACGCAATGGGAAGAGAAAGACCGAAAAGGAAAAGAGGAGAGCCCGATGCTTCGAAGCCGGATCCTTTCAAAGCAGCCGTCCCAAGCTCAACCAAAGGGAGATTCTGATATTCCGCCTGGTTGGGACTGAAAATCAGAGCCGCTTCCAGAGAAGGGAGGGCTGTTTGCAGATATTCCAGATTTCGGGAACACTTTTGCCAGTCCCCGCAGGAGAGCGCATTTTTACCCTGATGCCAGGAACGCCGGGCCATCTTCAAACGCAAATCAAGGTAGGGATGGGAAAGTCGGGAGGAACTCTCTTCGGAGACAGCCGCATCCTGCAGCTCCGCAATATGTGAGCTCAGTTTGTCCAAGGTGGCTCTGTAATGCTCCAGATCCTGAAGCCAGGCCGTGCTGCTGATGCGCCGTAAAACACTGTGCGCCGTCAGCGGGGGAAAGGCATCTGAATAATCCACTGTAAAACTGAGGTCATATAATCCCGGCTGCAGAGGATATCCGTCCCATTGGAAATGAAATTCATTCAGACCGCTATGCAGATCAGCGACAGATTCCAGACGCTGTACGATCGTCTTCTGCTGATCAGAGACCAGAAGGGTCACCCGGCACTGCTGATAGGGAACTCTGGAGCTGAGACGCAGGATAAGATTCAGAGGCTCTGTTGCCGGAGTTGCGGCAATGTCTTCTGTTTCCAGAAAAACCGTATCAGATTTTTCCAGAGACCAGGGTTCAAACCAGAGTTCTTCCACCTCTGCAGAAGTCAGGTCTGTTCCCTGTGCTTTTGATACAGGTACCATTCCAAAGATGAGCAGCATGGGAAGAAGGATGCCGAATACGCTCTTCATAGGCATAAAATTTTCCTTGTCAGATCTTGTTCAGCCCACCCGAAAACAGATATCCGCCCGGGTTGTAATTCAAGACTATTGTAACAGGAACAGGCTGTTTGTTTTTATTAAGGCCTTTGGCATCCATCAGCCCTCGCGTCCGAGGCGAAGAAGCCCTTTTCCGGAATGTTGTACTGAAGGGGGAAAAACGGCTGTTCCAGTTCTGACTGAAACGTATTTTCTTCCTTTTTTGTTGACGGTATGCTCTTTTTCAGAAAACTTAAAGATCATGCCGCATCACTGATTTACTGCGGCAGTGCCGTGCTGATCTCATCAATTGTTGCACCGAGATATTGTTGAGCCAGGGGATCGAGCAGTTCTTTTTCTCCCACAATATGCTCTGTCCGGTGCAGATGGGTGAGCGATTCACCGGGTTTCAAACTGGCTGCGGGAGAGGAGCTTTCCAGTTCATAAAAAGGTCCCAGAGGCTTCTTGCCAGGTCCCGGCTCTCCATCATTGTAGGCATTGATCGCATCGCCGGCGTAGGGTTCATCCTGCAGCTCCCACATGGAGTTCACATATTTTCTTGTGTTGCCCGGCAAGGTGAACTGAACCAGTGTAAGGGCATTCAAACGGCCGTCATAGCTGCCCAGCCATTCCGTAGCACGCTGTGGACTGATTCCGATCTTGCTTCTATAGGTGCCGTCAGCACTGAAAAAGAGAACCTTATCTTTCTGTATCAGCCGCTCAGCAGGCACTTCGCCAAAATATTTGTCATTGACCTTGGGGCCCAGTTCTTCATCACTTCCCTCACGAAGAGGGATGACAATGGTGGCTTCCGGTGAAGGGGTGAACATGCCCAGAATCCACACGGAGAGCAGGCCTGTTTCTTCCTTCCAGGCATTTTCGCCCATATTCGTAATTGTATTGACAGATTCAAAGGATACCTTCCGTGTTGATGAGGAATCACTCTCATTGAGCCGGATAACACGGTGAATGTGTACATCAAAAGTCGTGCCCGCCCGGTTTGTGATACTTTCGCGGTGCTCGAAAAGGACTTCGTTGTCTGTCTGCGAAATGACTTTGTAAGGAAGCGTATCAATCACCGGGGGAGTCTGCCAGTGTTCCAGATCGAAGGGCTCGCCATCGCCGAAAAAGATGGAGTATTGCCCTCCTTCAGGACCCAGCCAGAAACGGTCTTCTCCACCGAAAGCATTGAAATGACGCTGAAATTTCCCGGAAGCAACCAGTTCTCTGTTGATCCAGCCGAAGCTCGGACCGTCGGGGCCGGAGGCCGTACTGGTCATGATGCGGCCCTGATAGGCTGGCACGACAGCGATCTGGGCCTGTCCATCACTGCTTTTCAGCACGATAACCTCAACATGTTCTTTGAGGAAATCAACATCTTCCTGGAAGCTTGCTGCATGAAGGGCGCAGGCGATCGTCCACATCAATAAAAAAGTCAAGGCTGTACGGGCTTTCATGGGAGTCTCCTTTATGGGGAAAACATAATTCCCCGGTTCCTTGAAAAATTTTATCCTCAGAGAGGTGTCAGTTCCAGAAGTTTTATTTTGTCCACTTTCCCATTGGGCAGCAGTGGCAGGGCCGGATAGAAATGGACCCGGTGAGGGATCTTGAAATGAGCCAGATGATCACGGCACCATTGCAATAGATTTTTTTCGCTTACATCCGAGCCCGGGACAGCCATGACATGGGCATGGCTCACCTCATTGAAAACCTCGTCCGGTATGGCGATAATGGCTGCAAAAAGAATCTCCGGATGGGACTCCAGAGTCATCTCGATTTCTGATGGGAAGACGTTTTCGCCTCCTGTCTTGAACATGTCCGTACGCCGGCCGTGAAGAGTCAGATTGCCCTCCTCATCCAGTGTGCCGAGATCCTGGGTGTAATACCATCCTTCTTCATCCAGCACTTCCGCCGTCTGCTCCGGATCGTTCAGATAGCCCTTCATTACAACAGGCCCGCGCACAGCGATTTCACCCACATGATTGGCCGCCATGGAAATACGCTGCTCATTGACCACACGTATTTCACAGGTGGAATAGGCCGGGCCCGTGGACTGATCCGCCAGCCTGAAAGGAGCTTTTTTCTTGATGGAAGTGATAAATCCGCACAGCTCCGTTGACCCGTAGCCTGTAACCAGTTCCGCACCCGTTCGGCTGCAGATCTGATCGAGAGCCTCCAGCATTTCACGGGATGCCGGTGAGCCGCCCCATACAAAAGTCCGGACGGAATCCCAGCAAATGCTGTGAAAAGACTCCTCACGCAACTGAAGCATGAACATGGCCGGTACCTGCCCGAGAACAGTGATTTTTTTCTTCTCAATCGCTTCCAGACTGGCCTTCGCATCAAATTCCGGTTGCAGCACAATCGTCGCTCCGGCATAAAGAGCGCAGTATCCGATTTCAACGTCAGCAGCAACATGGTTGATGGGGAAATGAAGCAGTATACGGCTGTCGTGGTGAATACCGTAAAGCCTGTGTTGTTGCGACACATTGCTGATCACACTGTTGTGGCTGTGCAGGACACCCTTGGGCTCACCGGAGGAACCGGAGGTATACATGAGCAGGACACTTTCATCAGTCTGCGCTGTTGCCAGCCGTTCCTCGTACAAAGAGGCTGTATTGGAATAATCCTGTTTCAGAAGATTATGAAAGGAAGGGGTATCATCATGATGTCCGTCCAGAAGCACGATATATTCAATACTCGACAACTCGAAGTTAAAAGTGAAGGCCCTCTCCAGCAGATTGGTCTGGTGGTAGCGTTCCTGGGTGATGAGCAGCCTGGGACGGCAGCCGCGCAGTATGTGACCCATTTCTCCGACAGTATAGCGTGGAGAGATACCTGTCCAGAGAGCGGATATTTTTGATGCGGCCAGAAAAGAAATCAAAAACTCGGGCCTGGCTGTGGCTACGCAGGCGATACAGTCGCCGCGCTCCACACCCAGAGCCAGAAAAGCCCGGGCCGCCTGATCCACCTGTTCAGCCAGTTCCGACCAGCTGAGGCGTGCATCTTCAAAGACCAGCGCCTCTTCGTCGCCTTTGACGGAGGCCCAGTACTCGACGCACTGCCATAGGAACTCTGTACTACCAATCATACCTTTCCCTCAATTTTCTCAGCAGAGTGAGACTATCACGCCTTTTGCCGGGAAGGCAAATCTTCAGTGACAATCCGCTCTGGCCTGTTGTCTGGAAAAATGATCCCAACTGTATCGGATCTTCCTCTATTTAAATATAAAGACATAATCTGTCAAGCAACGAACTTCAGCCCAAGTGCAATTATATTTCTTTTGCACTGCAAAATCACAATGATTCTGAATCGCTACAGAGGCGCATCAGAGTAAAGAGAAGCTCTTCAACATAGCCTGAACAAAAGAAGGACATTCAATTGCGTTGCATCCGAAGAACTTCGAGATGCCCCTGTAGAAGGACTGTGAATACAGTCAGACGGTTTTCCGGCCCACACTGAAATAGCGGAAACCCTGCTCTTTCATGACCGATGGCGTATATAAATTCCGACCGTCAAATATGACCTTTTCACGCATGAGTTTGCCCATACGCGCATAATCCGGCCGGCGGAACTCGTTCCATTCTGTCAGGATGATCAGCCCATCCGCTCCGTCCAGTGCTCCGTAATATTTCTGAGCCATCTCAATATGCTCACCATAACGGGCGGCTACTTTTGGCCCGGCCACCGGGTCATAGACTACCACTTGCGCACCGGCGTGGCATAAGCCTTCAATGATATCCAGCGAAGGAGCGTCACGGATATCATCTGTCCGAGCTTTGAAACTGACGCCCCAGAGAGCCAGACGCTTTTCCCTGATCTCTTCTCCGTAGTAATCCAGAATTTTTTGCAGAAACTGTTGACGCCGCCGCTGATTCACAGCCGTAATGGCCGAAATCAAATCATGCTCCAACCCGGCCTCTTCGGCGAGTCTCGCACAAACAGCCACATCTCTGGGAAGACCTGAACCGCCGAAACCGATGCCGGGAAACAAAAAGGTGGGGCCGATGCGGCTGTCCATGCCCACGGCTTCACGGATATCCGCAATATCACAATCATAGGCTTCACACAAATCAGCCAGTTGGTTCATCAGAGAGATACGTGCGGCCAGCATGGCATTGGTTGCATACTTGGCCATCTCCGCACTTTCAGGACTCATGGCCAGAAAGGGTTTGCCTGTACGCAAAAAAGGACTGTACAGCTCGCGCATCATTTCCTGTACACGGATATCACGACAGCCCACGATAATACGATCCGGGCGCAGGAAATCATCCACAGCCGATCCTTCTTTCATGAAGTCAGGATTGACAACCACATCGCCGGGGTTTCGGCTTCTCCAGAGAACTTCGATCTTTTTCGCCGTGCCCGGGGGGCAGGTGCTCTTGTTGACGATGATCTGGTAGCCCTCGCGGATTCTGGCGATCTCTTCCGCTGTGGAAAGGACATTGTCCAGATCCACATTACCATCTTTGTCGGAGGGGCTTCCCACACACAGGAACACCATGAGACTTCCCTCCAGTGCCCGGGGAAGGTCGGTGGTGAAGCTCAGCCGTTCTTCCTCCAGATTGCGGACAATCAATTCTTCCAGACCCGGCTCATGGAGGGGCAGTTTTCCTTCCTGCAACAGGGCGATGGTGTCCGCATTGTTGTCCACACAGATGACGGTGTGACCATTTTCAGCAAAACAGGTCCCTGTGACCAGACCTTGATAGCCACATCCGAGAATGGTTATTTTCATGGAAATCTCCGCAATACAAAGAAGTATGCCCCTCAGCCGATGTTCCGTCTGACAGGTCTTTTGGGGGTATGGTATCAATATAGCGGTCAGGTCTGCAAAAAAAAGGGGATGAGAGACCGGAAACAGGAACCCGTGATGCCGGTCCATTATGTTCACTATGCCCTCGGATTCATCCAACCACCCGACTATAGATCCCAACCTTCCCGGGCCGGAGGATTCAACAAGGCATTGGCTTCAGCATGATTTTCGAAAGCGAAGGCTTCGCTGTCCCAACGGAGCACTGTGCCCGGAAAGCGTTTGGCGATATTGCCCAGCAGGGTGATTTCAGTCAGCGGTCCGGAGTAGTTGAAATCCGCTCCGGCACCTCCTCCCGCTTTACAGGCCCGGACCCAGTCCATCTCATGGGAATCAGGTACCCGGGGAAGGGTTTCCGGCGGGGGCGTGAAATTTTCCATTTTCGTCGAGGGAAGCAGGCGCGGGCTGTTTCCATAAATACCGCAGGTGATCAGCCCATCGTCACCTATGAACAAGGCGCCCCCCTCGGGTTCGCCCAGATCACGGGGAGAATCCACAGCCGGGTGCCTGGGCGGTTCAAGTCCGTCGTACCAATTGACAACGACGGGGGGCATGTCACCCCGGGCTGGGAAAGCGAAACGGACAATGCAGGCGATGGGATGGGTATCCTCGTTCAGGTCGGTACAACTGGCTTCAATGCTTTCCGGTGCGCCCAGCTGTAATGCCCAGACGATGGGATCGAGGGTATGAACGCCTCTGTCACCCATCATTCCACTGCCGAAATCCAGCCAGGGCCGCCATACAGCCGGATGATAGCAGGGATGATAGGGTCGCCAGGGAGCGGGCCCCAGCCACAGATCCCAATCCAGAGTATCCGGTACAGGTGGTGTATCTTCAGGTCGGGTCCCTCTTGGAGCACTCCAGGCCGCATGTCCCCAAGGATAATAGCTGAGACTGCACCAGGCTTGCACTTCTCTTATGGGGCCGATGACTCCTGCACGGACCCATTCCACCAGTCTGCTGGAATCTTTCATGGAATGTCCCTGAATGCCCATCTGTGTGGCGAGCCCGCTGTTTCGGGCCGCCTCGGTGATCCGCCGCGCTTCATAGACCGTATGAGTAAGTGGCTTCTGGCAATAGACATGTTTTCCAGCTTCCAGCGCAGCCAGGGTGATGAGTGCATGGGTATGATCGGGCGTGGCAATGAGCACAGCATCCAGATCCTTTTCCTGTGCAAGCATTTCCCGGTAATCGACATAAGTCCGTGCATCCGGATATTCAGCAAATACGGGTGCGGCAAAGACACTGTCCACATCACACAGTGCTGCAATATGTTGAGATTGCAGGTACAGCAGATTGTGTTTGCCCATACCGCCGATACCGATACCGGCAATGGTGAGTTTTTCACTGGGAGCAGCTTCAGCACTGCGGCCCAGCACATGACTGGGTACGATGGTGAACAAAGAAGCGGCGCCGGCGGCCTGGACACCTTTATGCATGAAACGTCGACGGGAAAGTGTATTCATGATCAAAACCTCCTGATGTACAACAGTATACGCCCAATCACCCTTTCCGTCAAGACGGCCTGGACTTTCGGACGAAGGTGCGCGAGGACTCTGATCGGGCCCGCACACGAACGCTTCAATGGTGCAGTGCTGACCTGTTTTCAAGCGCGTCACAGTTGAGGTATCCGGTATTAATATGCTACATTGTATGGGAACAGCGGTGCGAAGTTTTTCAAAACTTCTCCATTCATTCCGCTGTATTTCTTTTTTTTACCCATGAATATGCACACTACAGGATTGGAGAATCCGGCATGCAAAACTGGATGCGTAAACACCGGCGTTTGATTTTTTTCTTTATTTTTATCTTTATCGGCATACCTTTTGTCTTTATGTGGGGCAAGCCGTCATCACGGCCGGGCAGTACTCCTGCAGACAGCCCTGTGGTGGCACAGGTAGGCGGTATTCCCATTACAGAATCAGAATTCCGGCGTGCACTGGATGCACAATCCTCTTCCAGAAGTCAGCAGAGCGGAGAGAGACCTACCTATGCGGAACTGGACAGGGATGGTACAGCCCAGTCTGTGCTGGAACAGCTGGTGGATACTTCCTTGTTGAGACTGCGTTCTTCCCAGCGTAATTTCACTCTGGACAAACGTGTTCTGGAAAAGCAGATGCAGAAATGGGAGATTTTTCAGGATGAAAATGGTGTTTTCAACCATGAAATATGGAATGAATGGGTAGGCACCGTTGATCGCTGGAATGAGATTTACGCCGATATGGAAGAGCAAATGGGCCGACAGATGTATCTGTCCCTGATTTCGGCTCCTGCCCGCCGGATGATAGGTGCCAGAGCGCAGGAGGAACTGAAAGGCGATCATACCAAGTTCAAAGTCAAATTCGCCAAAATAGAAGCCAAGATCGATGTGACTGAAGAGGATGCCCTGAAACACTTTGAGGACAATCCTGAAACCTACCGCCTTCCTGAACAGCACAAAGTCGAATTCATCGCCTGTTCCCTGGCACCGGATGTGCCCGAATTGGCAACAGAACTTGTGGAGAAACTGCGGGCTGGCGAAGATTTCATGGAGCTTGCCAAAGAAAATTCAACGCTGAACAACGAAGGTGATATTGATCTGGGATGGATCACCGCCGAAGATCATCAGGATGCTCATATGGAGGCACTTTTCGCTCTTGAAGCCGGAGCCGTGAGCGATCCCGTATCAGGGCCCCTGGGCTTTTATATCTTCAAGAACGAAGAAGAGCGTATTGATCCGGATAGTGAAGAGCGTGAAGTACTGGGCCGCCAGATGGTGATCCAGGCCATGATCACTCCCGAAGAAACAGCCATCCGTGAAAAAACACTGAGCGATGTCGCCCGAAAGATTGAGGACGGCACGGATCCGGCAACAGCCGCTGAAGAGGCCGGGTTGTCTCTCGGAAGTACAGACTTTTTTGATCGCACGGCAACAGAAATCGAAAATCTTTCCATGAATGATCTCTTTGTATTCCGCTCGCAGGTCATTGCCAAAAAGGACACCCCCTGGGAAGTGATCAAAGGACGGGACAACCTTTTTATCACCCATGTTACGGAGAGTCGTGAAGGCGCTGTTCCGGAATTTTCCGATGTGAAAGAAGATGCCGAAAATAATTATATCGCCGAAGTGAAGCGCTCTGAAGAGTACCTTGAAAAACTTGCCGACTATGGCGAGAAAATAAAAGAAGAGATTAGCCGTATCGAAGAAATCGAAACGAAATTTCCTGAACTTGATCTGGAAACAGGAGAGACGGAAGAAGCCTTTACTCGCAAAGACATGCTTTTCCAGCAGAAAGTCTATGTGCAGGCCATGGATGTTTTTGAGGCCTTCAAAGAGGCTCTTCCCGGAGATATAGCCGGCCCACTCAAGGGCTTCTTCGGTGATTCCTGGTTCTTTGAACTGATCGAAAAGACAGAACCGGACGAGTCTGAACTGGAAGAGTTTGCTGATGAAGTGGAGGCCATTGAAAACCGTCTGACCATGAATGCCGGATATGAAATCATGTCCGATTTCATGAAAGATCTCAGAGAAAGAATGTTGGCCAGTGTCACCTATCAGCAGAATAACGATGTGCTGGATCGGATTCTGGGTCGTGGCAAATATGCCATCGAAGAAGAAGACAGCGAAACGGATGAGGAGACAGGAGCCGAAACTGCGGACACGGACAGCGTTGAAGAAGATACGGCTGACGAGACTCCTGCCGAAAATGACGATAATGAAGAGTAAATCTGTGCCTGAAGTCTTTTTCCGGCACGGTTATCAGTTTGTCTGCATGCAGCCTTGCAGGGTCATGCGTCTTGGCATAAATGTATATGTTTCGGATGCGGCCTTTTATAAGTGCGATGCATCTTCCCAAAAGGAGGAGATATCATGGAAAAAGTGGTAATCATCGGTGGTGGCCCGGCCGCCTGTACAGCAGCGCTTTATACGGCACGTGCCGATCTGGCTCCGGTGGTGCTCGAAGGTGAATTCAGTGCGGAGATTCTTCCCGGTGGACAGTTGATGACCACAACGGAAGTGGAGAATTTTCCCGGCTATCCTGAAGGGGTGACCGGCTCCGAACTCATGGCCGATCTCAAAAAACAGGCTGAGCGCTTCGGTGCACGCTTTCAATACAACACAGTTACCCGCGTGGATTTCTCATCCTCGCCCTTGTGCGTTTATGTGGGCGATACGGAAATTCAAAGCAAGACGGTGATCATAGCCACCGGTGCCACAGCCAGATATCTCGGACTGGATGCGGAGAAACGTTTCCTCAACAATGGTGTATCAGCCTGTGCCACCTGTGATGGGGCTCTTCCCCGATTCCGCGGCAAATCCGTTGTGGTTGTCGGTGGTGGAGATACAGCCATGGAAGAGGCACTTTTTCTGGCGAATTTTGTCGGCCATGTGCACGTGGTCCATCGCCGCGATGCCTTCCGTGCAAGTAAAATCATGGGTGATCGGGTCATCGCACATGAAAAGATCACCGTTGAATGGAATTCTGTTGTCCGCGAGATTCTTGGTGATGATGAAAATGGTGTTACCGGAGTCATCCTGAAAGATACACAAAACGGTGAAGAACGCCAGGTCGATTGTGTGGGGTATTTTGCCGCCATCGGTCACAAGCCCAACACGGATCTTTTCACCGGTGTTCTGGAGATGGACGAGGCCGGTTACCTCATTACCCGCCCCGACAGTTCCTATACCAACTGTGAGGGTGTTTTCGCCTGTGGTGATGTGCAGGACAGACAGTACCGCCAGGCCATTACAGCAGCCGGCAGTGGCTGCATGGCCGCTCTGGATGCCACACGCTGGCTCGAAGCACAACCGACAGACTGATTACTCTTTTCTTCTTTTCCGCCGTTGAGAAAAAGTCACGCATTTATGGGCTTGTCCTTTTCCAGAAAATTATCCATCCGGGAGATGGCACGTATCAGCCGACAGTTAAGCACTGCTTATCAGGCCGGCCTGCCTGTTATTGCCGCGCTTCAAATCGTTGTTGATCGGGGAGCGCCCTCCCGGGCACGTCGGGCCCTGATCATGATGGCGGACAGTATCCGTGATGGCTCCTCCCTGGCCGACGCAGCCCGTGAACAGCAGGCTGTGCTCCCGGAACTCTTTATTGAAGTGCTTGCGGCCGGTGAGACAGGCGGGCGACTGGATGTGCTTCTGGCGGATCTGGCCGATCATTATGACGGTATGGAAGCCATCGCCCGGGCCACGAAAGTCGCCATGGTCTACCCGGCCCTGCAACTTGCCAGCGCCTGGTATCTGGGCAGTTTCGCCTTGGGCATCATCAGAACTTTCACACTGACGGGCTCCGGCACTTTCAGCCTTTCCTCATACCTGTCCAGTTATGGCGCTTTTCAATTTAATTGCCATCTCATCGCTTTTACCGTACTGGCCATTCTTTTCGGGCTCAACAGGCTCGGCAGCCTCAATATAGTGTTTTCCACCATAAAGCACCATCTCTGGCCTGTCAACCGCATCATACATAAATTCGCTCTGGCGCGCTTTTTCCAGGGTTTTTCCATTCTTCTGGGCGCGGGGATAGAAATCAAGAAGTGCATCCGGCAAAGCGCCGCCATGACTCTCCATCCTCTTGTGGAACGTGATCTGTTACAGGCCCTGCCCGCTGTTGCCCAGGGGAAAACACTGATCGAGGCCTTTGCTCCCTGTAAAAGTCTTACCCGGGTGGACCATGAAATGATCGGCGTGGGGGAAGTCTCCGGCGAACTGGAAGCCTCCTGCAAAAAGCTCTCAGAATACCACCTTAACGAAGCGGCCAGTGCCGTTCAGACAGCCATGAAAATATTGCAGGTGGTCATTACACTTGTAGTGGGAGCCATAATAGGATATATTGTAATTTCATTCTATGGACGCTTATATGGATCCATGCTGGATCTGTAACGGATCAGCGGCGGTTGCTGACCGGTGTGATAGTGGAGAGATATTATGGATATACAGGCGAAGCTGCGAAAGATGCATGAAGAACCCGTAGAGGAAGAAAAAAAAGACTATACCCGGCTTATATGGATGGGTGTGGGCGTGCTCATTGTTGTCATGCTTCTCGCCCTTTATTCGGGCCGGACAACAAAACCCATTACCACCAGTGTGCATGCGCGGCATATTCTGGTTTCTTTTGATCCGGCCGATCCCGTGGATCGTGGCCGGGCTCATGATCATATTCTGGATTTGAAAAAGCGTCTGGAAGCCGGTGAAAGCTTTGACCGACTGGCCCGAAAATACTCTGATGATACCTCATCGGGCAAACGGGGCGGCGATCTGGGCTGGGCTGCGAAAGGCACCTATGCCCCGGCTTTTGACGAGTATTGCTGGGCCGGTGAGATCGGTAAAATCAGTGATGTCATTCTCACTAATTTCGGATTTCATCTGATCCTGATAGAAGACAGGCATATTGCCGATGCGGATCTCTATGAAAAAGATCTGGAGCGTCGCGCCTTGCAGGAAATGAAAGACGAAGCGGCGAAAGGCACAGCCCCGTAAAAAGTCCGCCCCGAGGTTCTCGCCGTTTATACCTTCTGAAATGGAGTTCTTCCTTTGATTTTACAAGACACCCTTACTCAACTGATTCTTGCTCATTACCCTGAGGCTGAAAGCAGCGATATTCAATGTACAGTACCACCCACGCCGGAATTGGGTGATCTGTCCATTCCCATGTTTCTCCTGGCAAAAAGACTCCGCAAGGCACCGGCCCTTCTCGCCGGAGAAGCGGCCCGGGAAATTGACTTTTCTCAAATAGCTGAATCAGCAACTGCAGCGGGGCCTTACCTGAATCTGACACTCAAACGGGGCTCCTTTGCGCAGCAGCTTCTTGCACAGGCCCTTGCGAAAGAAGAGAAATGGGGCTCCAATGGCATTGGTAAAGGGTTGCAGGTGTTGATTGAGCACACGAGCATCAACCCCAATGCCAGTCCTCATGTGGGCCGGGGCCGATGCGCCATGATCGGCGACAGTCTGGTTCGTCTGCTTCGTTTTGAAGACTATGAGGTGGATGTACATTATTATGTCAATGACATGGGGCGCCAGATCGGACTGCTTGTGCTCATGATGGAAGAAGTGGAGAAGGCGAGTTTCGATGAGATTCTGGACATCTATGTGAAGGCCAATGCCCGTGCGGAAGCCGATCCGGAATTCGCAGCCAGGGGCTATGAACTTCTTGCCCGAATAGAAGCGGGAGATGAAGAGGTGCGCCGTCGCTTTTTCGAGGTTACAGAAATGTGCCTCCAGGGGCAACTGGCTGTCCTCAGGCGTATCGGAGCCCGATATGATTTCTTTGATCATGAGTCCGACTATGTGAATGATCCGCGAATCGCTGAAGTGGAAAAGGCTCTGGAAAATAAAGGAGCCCTTTTCACAGATGAAGAAGAACGTCGTGTGGTGGATCTTTCCAAACTGGGGCATGCCCTGGAAGAAGGCCGTTATTTCGTCCTTCGCCGTGCCAATGGTTCTTCCATGTATGGATGCCGGGATATTGCCTATTCCATCATGAAACACGAGAAAGGCGCCGATCTGAACCTCATGGTACTGGGCGAAGATCATAAACTCTATGCACAGCAACTGGCCCTCATTCTGGAGGCGGCCGGCTATCCCGCACCGGAAACCATTTATTATTCTTATATCCTTCTCAAGGATGGCAAAATGAGTACCCGGGGCGGCAAGGTGGTGCTTCTGGACGATGTTCTGAATCAGGCCACAGCCCTGGCTCTGGAGAGGGTGACAGAACAGTTTCCCGGTCTCGACGAGAGGGAACGGGTGGACATTGCCAGCCAGGTCGCTGTCGCAGCGATCCGTTTTGCTGTCCTTCGCGTCAAATCCACGAAAAATGTCGTCTTTGATATGCAGTCGGCCCTTTCTTTTCAGGGCGATACAGGACCGTATATACAATATTGCTGTGCCCGTATCCGTTCCATCCTGCGCAAATGGGATGCAGCCCTTCCCGACTGCGACAGCTTTGTACCGGAGTTTCAAGAGGAAGCGGAGTGGCGTCTTGTTTTGAAAACAGCGGAATTCCCCGATGTTGTGAAAGATGCCTTGAACCAGCGCAGCTGTGCGGGAATCGGAAATTATCTGCTTGATCTGGCTCATGCCTTCACAAGTTTCTACCATGAATGCCCCGTGTTGACTGCGCAGTCCACGGAACAACGGATGTCGCGTATTCTGCTTTGTGCCGCCGTTTTGCAGAGTCTGACCAATGGGCTTGCGTTACTGGGCATTGATGCACCGGAACGAATGTAGAATACCGTTGCGGGAATAATCTCGTGTCTGAATGATGATGAATTGCTTAAAACCCGGTAATTTGCTAAACTTTCAGGCACTGTCTTTATACTTTGACTACAGGACTTAAACAGGGAATGAATGAAGTGATGGCCGGAACGTGCAATGTCATTCGGGCCGGTCATCGGTCTTTATGGAGTCTGTCATGATTGAGAAGCGTTTTATTGACCTTATCGCATCTGAAGAGCGCGTCAGCCCGGATCAGGTGGAAGCAGCCATCGGCCTTTTGAATAGAGGAGCTACCGTTTCCTTTGTCATGCGATATCGCAAGGATCGGACTCAGGGACTGAGTGAAAGCAAGCTGGAACGTATCGCCGAACGCAATAAGGACTATACAAGCCTTTCCTCAAAAAAAGTCTCCCTCATCCGCAATCTTGAAAAACAGAATGAAGGGGAAGAGAATAAAGGAACTGTTTCAGATGAGATCCGGGCGGCCATTGAAGCATGTGACGATCATATCAAACTGGAAGATGTGAGTCTTCCCTATAAGAAACAGCGTAATAACCACGCCGCCATCGCAGCAGCCAAAGGCTTGTTGCCGTTGGCAAACTATGTTTGGGCCCAGGCTCCTTCAACACCGCCCCCGCCTCTTTATGCGGAATCATTCATCTCGGCTGAGCATCAGATCTTTTCCGCTGAGGAAGCACTGGAAGGGGCCAAACATATTCTGGCTGAATGTATTGCCATGAATACCGATGTCCGCCAGCAGGTACGTCAGGCACTGTCAGAGGAAGGTCGGCTCTGTGTACATCCCACGCGGGTGGAAATGGAGAAGAACTCCAAATATGCGCCCTATAAAGATCTGAACCTTCCCATCGGTGAAGTGGGGCATGAAGCGCTTCTGACCATATTGAGAGGAGAATGGGAAGCGGCTCTGCGGGTGGAAGTGGTGATCGATGATGAAAAACTCATTACCCAGATTACCGACCGCTTTGTGCAGGACAAAGAAAGTCCTTATGCATTTGAACTCAGTGGCGCCATCAATGATGCTTACCGTCGTCTGTTGCGCCCGGCCATTGAAGTGGAAGTCATTGCCCAGGTGCGACGCAAAGCGGAAGATGCCCTCATTGATAATTGTCGTGAACATGTGCGCAACATGCTCCTGAGTCCGCCAGCCGGAGAAGTGCCTGTCATCGGTGTCTGTTCCTGGTCACCGACAAAATGTACCCTGGCTCTGGTGAATGAAAGCGGTGTGCCCGTTGAAATGCGTACCGTGGAAGAGACAGAAGCTCAGAAACTGGAAGCTGCTCTGGAAAATACCATTGCGGAATTGGTGGCTCTGACCCCCGATGCGGGTATAGCCGTGAGCAGCGGCCCGGGGGGGCGCGATATTTTGCGTGCCGTTCAGGCCTGGATTAAAAAAACCGGAAAAGACCGGAGCTATGTCACGCTGGTTGTTGATTCCGGTCTCGCAGCCTATGCCTCTTCTCCTTTGGCTGAAGATGAACTTGCCGGTATCGAGGAAGCGCTCCGGGCTGCTGTTTCCATAGGAAGAAGGCATCAGGATCCTCTCAAGGAACTGATCAAGCTCGATCCCATAATGCTCGTGCCTCACAGAATGTCCTTTGGAATCAACAGACGTCGCCTTATCGCAGGTATCGTAAAAACTATAGAGTCCGCTGTAAACCGTATCGGTCTTGATGTGAATACGGCTTCGGCGGAAATGCTGCGCTACATCAGTGGCCTTCAGTTCGGCCTGGCACAGGCCATCGTGGAAGCCAGAAAAGAGAGGAACGGCTTTACCAACCGCCAGCAACTGCGGGAAGTTTCAGGTATAGATACCTTTACCTTTCAGCAATGCGCCGGCTTCCTTCGCATTCTCTCCGGTGAAGAATTGCTTGATGCCACCTCCATTCATCCTGAAGCCTATGAAGCCGTGAAAAAAATATCCGAAAGTCTCGCCCTGTCCATTGAAGAGATAACCCGGTCTACAGAACGGCTCAACGATATCAGACTGGAAGATTTTGTTGATGGTGATGTCGGCGTCATGACTCTGGAAGATATCTGTTATGAACTGGGGCGGGCCGGCCGCGATCCGCGCAAGAGATTCAAGCCTCCTGTGCGCCTTATTCCCTTGAATACGATTCAGGATTTGCAACCGGGAATGGTGCTGGAAGGATTGATCACCAATGTGGCGGACTTCGGTGTTTTCGTCTCTCTTGGTCTGCCTGAAGAAGGGCTGATCCACAGAAGCGAGATGGGCTGGTCAGCCATCAAGGCACTGAAAACAGCCATACAAGTAGGCGAAGTCATCAAGGTGCAGATCAAGGATGTGAATCAGGAGCAGGGCAAAATTGCGCTTACAATTCGGGATGTCGCCCGGATGCCCTTGAGCCGGCCGGCCTTCCGTGATCGGGCCGGTGGACAGGATAGAGACAGGTATCCCCGGGGCCGTCGATCAGGCCAGTTCGAACCAGGCGGTGCTGATCGGCCGCGTCGTCGCAGATCAAAAGGAGATATCGCCATTCCCAGACAGCAGCAGGAAGGGCGGAAGAAAGAAGATAGCCTCGTCAACACCACACTGGCTGAACAATTGGCCGCCTTACGCGATAAAATCATATCGAGCTGAGTCGATCAGCGTTCGTAAAATTTCTTCAACCCGGGCGGATCCTGAATAATCAGGAGCCGGGCGGGTGGGGTCGGGAAATTCATGCAGAGACTGTGGACATAGTGGATCCGCTCCTTTCAGATCCGACTACTTTGTCAGCTATTACTGTTTGGATTGATGAGCCTCGAATTTTTCGCGGACAGTGTCCAAAGAAGGATCCAGGCGCAGAGCACGTCTCCATTCCTCCAGTGCCTCCTTGATTTTTCCCTGAGCCTGATAAATATCACCCAGATGATCCCGCAAAATAGCGTCGTCAGCGTCCATGCCGTAAATCGCTTTGCGTACCAGTTCTTCCGCTTTGGTGTAGTCTCCAAGACGATAATAGATCCAACCCAGGCTGTCAAGATAAAAGGGATCTTCCGGAGAGATGGCCAGGGCCAGATTCAGCAGTTGCAGGGCCTCTTCGAGATGTTTGTTTTCTTCAGCGTAGAAGTACCCCAGAAAATTCAGCATGACCGGATCTTGCGGATCCAAAACCAGGTAGGCCAGAAGATTCACTTCTGTGTTTTCCTTATCTCCCAGCATTTCACAGGCCAGGGCCCGATGATAAAGTACATATTTCTGCTCATTGCCTTCCACGTGAATCTGGTTCAGAAGATCCAGAGCCTCCGCCGGGCGGTCAAGATAGATAAGCAGCCGTCCCTGCAGGAAGCGTGATAAATTACCCAGAGCTACAGAATCCTGAAAAAAAGACAATTGGCTGATCAGAGCCTCGGCCAGAAGCGTTTCGTGTTGCATGGATTGGAGGGCATCCTGAATACGGGTTCCTTCCAGATCCAATTCTTCAAAAGAGATAAAGACTTTGTCCTGGCGGCCGGGCTGGTGTGTCGTGCTTTGATCCAGACGGTTATAGCAGGCCGCGAGAAAAGGAGCATTGCCCTCCATGGCCGCCACGGCGGCACTGAAAAAACTCATTTCCATCCCCTGAAAAAGAGCCCATTGGAGCATGTTTTTGGCTTCGGCATCTTTATGGTCCAATAAACGATACAGGATCTGACGGGCTTCATCAATACGGCGAAGCCTGAGGAGAGTGCCCGTCAATCGTTGTAAGGCCTGCGGGTCATTGGGACGTTCGGCCAGATACAGGTAGAAAGCATCTTTGCTTTCTTCAAAACTTCCCAGTTCATGAAGGTGTATGGCCTGGAACAATCGCGCCAAAGTGATTTTGGGTTCCAATTCCAGAACTTTGGTAAAGGCCTCAAAAGCGCCTTTATGGTCGTTGATTCTGGAAAGGTTGATCCCCAGCTGATAGTACAAAGCGGCACTGTCGGGACTGTTTTTAATGAGTTTTTCATAAATTTCTATGGCCGCGACGAGATCATTGGTTTTTTCCTGCAACTCCACCAGAGCACCATAGCCCAGCATATTGTCGGGCTTGAGCTCGATGGCTTTTTCAAAGGACTGAACCGCTCCGTCAATATCTCCGGATGCGTACTTCATCTCGCCGAGAATCACCCAGAATTCCACGATCTCCGGGGAACGTTGTAAGATCTCCTCACAAGTGGCGATGGCTTTTTTGAAATTTCCCTGACTGAGATATACCCGGATCATCCGGATCCTGGGAGCCTGTGTTTCAGGATCCAGTGCGAGCACCTTCTCCCAGGATTCCAGGGCTTCCATCAAATTACCCTGCCGCTCGTGGAAAACTCCGGCAAGATGATGTGCATAGGCCTGTCCCTGCTTCCGGACGGGAGTGGGCTTTCCCCAATACCGGCGAGGTGTCTGTCCGGAAAAATGGGCACAGCCCGTCCCTAATGCAAGCAGGGCGATCAGAGCTGCACTATAAAAATACCTTCGAAGTTTCATAGGGGCATCGATCTCTTTCGACTGAACATTCATCAGTCTCGATTTTATAAAACAGTTCAGTTCAAAACGTGTCTTCGGGATGCTGTGCAATTTCCCGGAACCAGAGTGTGTCCTTTAATTTTTTTGTGGCCAGAGGCGCAAAACTTTTCCGGTGTTCAGGACAGGGGCCCAGAGTGCGGATTGCCTCGAGATGCTCCCGGGTTCCATAGCCTTTATGCCGGACAAAGCCATAAGCGGGATAAATCTGATCCAACTCAAGCATAAGTGTATCACGGGTGACCTTGGCGACAATACTCGCAGCGGCAATGCTTAAAGAACGGGCATCGCCTTTGATCATCTGCATGGCCGGTTGTTCCAATCCGGAGAGTTTATATCCATCTACAAGAACAAAATCCGGAAGGGGCAAAAGTCCGCACACAGCCTCACGCATGGCCTTCTGGTTGGCATACTGGATGCCCTGTCGGTCAATTTCTTCCGCCGAAATGACTGACAGGGAAACAATATGATCTCCCCGCATAATTTCTTCATAAAGCCGCATTCGCCGTTTTTCAGAAAGGCGCTTGGAATCGTCCAACCCGCAGACAGGTGATTTCAGGATGACAGCCGCGGCGACCAGAGGCCCCGCCAGAGGACCCCGTCCGGCCTCGTCCACCCCTGCAACCGACTTGAAGCCCTGCTCCCAGAGACGGGCCTCCACAGTCAGCATGACAGTCAGGCGTTCATGTTCCGCAGGAGAAAGGGTGCTCTTGAGAGAGCCCAGAAAAGCTGTGAGGTTCGGGTGTGCATCCATGAATCAACACTGTATCCGATTTGCCGGGAGATATGCAATGCCCGGAGTGAAAAAATGAGAGATATGAGCCTTCCCGGCATCACAGTTGCAGTAAAATTTTCATGGTCTCCGGTCGAGCGGCCCGCTCAAAGGCCTGGAGTCCCTCTTCCAGTGAAAAGACTTCCGTAATCAGGGGATGTACTTCGACTGTACCCAGTGCCAATGCTTCCAGAGCGGGACGGAAGGGGCCGCAACGGGATCCCTGGATGCGGATTTCATTCACCACGGCCCGGGCTGCATCAAAAGAGGAATTATCATGACAGGTGGTTTTCAGGATGATGGTTCCTTCAGGACGAATCAGTCTGAGAGCATGATTCAATCCCTCCGGACGACCGGTGGCTTCAATAACCACATCCGCCATATCACCCTGGTATGTTCCAAAATGCTGCGTACTGATGCCCAGATCCCGGAGCAGGGAAAGTTTCCAGTCATGCTTGCCAAGACATACGGTATGCTTGGAATGAAGCCACATGGTTTGAGTGATCAACTGAGCCAGTTTCCCATCGCCGAGCACAATGATCTGATCCTCTGAGGAAGGAGACAGCTGATCAATGATACGAAAAGCCGCTGCAAGAGGCTCCGTAAAAGAAGCGGCATCATCAGATACCGAATCGGGAACCAGATGAAGATTGGCTTCCGGCAGGCACAGATATTCAGCAAAAGCACCGGGCCGACCGCTGATCCCCAATACACTGCGCTCGGGACAGTGACCCGGCATTTCCATGCGGCAGAAACGACAATTGCCGCAGGGACAGTTGATTTCGCCCACAACGCGTTTGCCGAGAAGATAAGGATTGGCCGCTTTTTCAACGATACCCACGAATTCATGACCCAGTATGCCCTGAAAACCCATATATCCCCGGATGATTTCCAGATCGGTGTTGCAGATTCCGGCAATCAGAACCCGGATGAGGGCCTCTCCCGGCGCCGGGGAAGGTTCGGGGACTTCTCGGATCGAGAGAGTACCGTCATAATATAGGGCTTTCATTTTTCAAGCACCTTTCCCATCTGATAAAAATCATTCTTTCTGTTTAAGTACAGTTCGATGATTTATCTGAGATGACAATAGTTTATCGGGTCAGAGGAAGCTTTGCAGCAAGAACTCCTGTAAAAGGTTATTTTACGCCTGAACACAAGGTAAAACCAATTTGTATGACCCTTCTGCAGACAGGTATAATTGTATTTTCAAGAAGAATAATAATCTCTGGTTTTTTCAAAGGCAAAAAATTTTCAGCATACCGGTCTCTTGTGTTACTATGATGCCTGTGAACCTTGCATTGTATCAGAAGTGATATGAGGAAGTGTGGAGTAACGTCTTGATGATGTTGTTGTCTGAAGCATGCGTTGTAAAGGACTGCGATGTCTAAACCTATCTGTCCCGTCTGCTTTACGGAAAATGCCGAAGACGCTGAACGGTGTCTTCGTTGCGGCGCCTTGATTTTATCCGGCGCTGCGACCTCTTCTCAGGAAAATATTCCTGCAGAAGAGAACAGTATGGACTATCAAAAAGGGGATCTTATTGCAGACAGGTATGAAGTCCATGAACTGATCGGCCGTGGCGGTATGGGGACGGTTTATAAAGTTCATGATCAGGTTCTGGATGAGGAGCTTGCATTGAAAGTCCTCCTCCCGGAATTTGTTGCTGATACGCAGGTTGTAGAGCGCTTTATGAACGAAGTGCGCATTTCCCGAAAAATAGCCCACCCGAATATTGTGCGCATTCATGACATCGGACATGCCGATGAGACCATGTTTATTTCCATGGAATATGTCAACGGCAGCTCGCTGCGCTCCATTCTTGACAAACGCGGCAAAAGCAGTCATATGTCCCTTCGACAAAGCATTTATATCATTTCCCAGTTATGCATTGCTTTGAAATATGCGCACCGTTATATGGTGCACCGGGATATCAAACCCGATAATATCATGGTTACCCGCAACAACCATATCAAACTGATGGATTTCGGCATTTCCAAGTTGAAAGACAATCGCTATGAAAGCGACTCCGGTGTCATTGTCGGTACCCCATATTATATGGCGCCGGAACAGATCCACAATGCACCGGATGTGGATGGCCGAGCTGATATTTACAGTCTGGGAGTCGTGCTGTATGAATTGCTTACAGGCACTCTGCCCACGGGAATACAACGGTCCCTGTCTCACGATTATGATTATATTCCTGCGGAACTGGAAGTCATCATTTTCCGTTGTCTGGAACAGAATCGGGAGCATCGCTTTCAAAATCCTTCTGAACTGCGTGATGCCCTGCAGCTTGTAAATGACAGTCTTTTGGAAAGCTCCGCACCGGGCATTCTCTCCAGTCAGATGTCTGGTGTGGATCCCTCGTCTTCCAATCTTTCCACCAGTGTGCTCGCCAGTGCCATGGAATCTTTTTTGCGGGATGGAGTGAAGGAGATTTCCAGTGACTCCGGCGTTGACAGTGCATCGGGAGGCAAGCAGAAGACTCCTCATGAAAATACAGGGGGAAGTGTCTCCGAATATCTGGGTCTTGAGGAGCCTCGGAAAAGAACGTCCTCCATCCAGCCCCGGCCTGCTCCACCGGGTTTTTTCCAGGAATATAAATACCTGATCGGGATTGTTATAGTGCTTCTTGCAATGAGTTCCCTCTTTTTCCTGCGCAAGCAGGTCTGGGATCTGTCTGAAAATCTGGGGATCGTTGTGACGGAAACGGAATCGGTGGATCCTCAGGAGCAGGCGGATAAGCTGTTGGCCGTAGCGGACAAATTTCAAGTATTGATTGATGTTTGCACAAGCTACAGAAAAAACAAGACACCGGAAGGGCATGCCCTGCTGGAAGCTGTCCGTGACCATTTTTTTGAAACCATTGAAGCCCGGGCTTATGCCCGACCATTCAATCTCAAGAGCCTGAATGAAGCCTCGCTGGAGGCTGTGCAGGCTGCTCAGGTGGACGGCGGGGCACGCATGGTCGAATTGGCGGAAGCCATGACCCGGGAAGCCTCTTATTTCAAGTTTGTGTTGACGCGTTTTGACAGCGAAGAGGGGACAGCAGAATTTCGCCTGAACAACCCCTATATTGACGAAGAAACGCAAACGGTCAGTGTCGGAGACAGTCTGGCGGATCGTTTTCTGGTGGTCAGCATCACCAGCCAGGCCGTGCACCTGGAAGACACACATCCCAAAAGTGCCCGAAGACCTCTGGTCGCACGCCTGATGGAACGAGTCAGCGACCGATAATATTTGGTTTCATATCCGGGAACCGGGTCTTTTCAGATTCCAAACAGACATGATAACGTTCTTTGGTGAAATGGAAGCATTGCCTGATGTGTTTCAACGACGGGGCTGGTGACAGAAGGGGCGGCCTGCATATCCGCTTCCCTTTGGGAAAGAGGTGCTGCTGAGCACCAATCAGAAGGTACTGATGATGAAAAAGATAATTGCTTTCTCTGCAATGGTTTTGATGATTCTTTGTGTAACCGCCGCCTGCTCACGGGGAGCGAAGTCATCACGGGGACTGGTAGGAGCAAGCCCCTTCAGCAGCAGTGAAGAAGCCGCCAAAGAACAGTTGCAGATTCTGGTTAAAGAACATATTCAAAACAACAAAAGTTACACGAATGCGGCTCAGGTGCCTGTGATACGCCGTCGCCCCTACTATCTGAAAGAATATTCCGTCTACTTCAATGGCCCTGATGAGTTTGATATCGCTTTTCGGGAGTTGGAGTCTAAAACGCGTCCTCTCATGGCCGAAGTGACTATTGAAAAACTGCGCTTTTCCACAAGAATGCACCGAAAAAGTGCCCGTGCCCGGGAAGATCACGAGTTTGTACGTGACACAGGAGTTGAAAAACTCATTTTTGAACTGCATAATGGCAGATGGACACGGATAGGCGCCATATTTGATGCCAGGACCACGGAAGAACAAGTCGATGGCCAATGGGTGCCCAAACGTGAAGAACTCGAAAGAGTCCGTCCGGAAGATCAGCGCCCCGGTTGGTTCGGTCGATTGTGGAATCGTATTCGAGGAGAAGAATAAATCAGCAGAAAGAAAACGGCTATGGATGAGACGGGTAAAAAGGGCATGCAGGAACAGTTACAAGCCAACTCAGGGTGGAAAAAAGAAATCCCCATTGTTCTTGCCCTCATCGTGGCTTTGCTGCCTTTATTCTTGCCCGGGCCGGGTATTGTTGTGGGCGAAACAGTCACAAGCCGTCTGGCAACAGCTCATGCTCTCATTCATCATGGTGTCTGGTATGTGGACCGGCCCCTGGAGGAAGAGCCCAATCCTTTCGCTGATCAGACGGTGGATAAGGTGCAACGCGGCGACGGTCATTATCTCTCCAGCAAACCGCCCATCCTGCCCTTGCTCATGGCTGGAGAATATGGCTTCTTTCACAAATGGCGCGGATGGGAGCTGACCGATACGGATCAGCTGCGCAGCCTTCTCCGCTTCATGATCATCACTCTCATGAAGCTGCCCCATATGATCGGAGTGATCTGTTTTGCCCTGCTGTTGCGCATGTTTATGTCAAAGGGCTGGCATGTGGCATTTCTTCTGCTCGCACTGGCCTATGCTACGCCGCTCACGGGATATGCCCTCCAGATCAACAATCATACCCCGGGCACAGCTGCTGTGCTGATCTGTCTCTATTTCGGCATCGGCCTGTACACAGGCAAGCTGAAGGCCACAGCGTGGCGTTTCATTGCTTTCGGCTTTGCCAGTGCCTTCACTTTTGTTCTGGATATGCCTGTTACGATCTTCCCGGCTGTTCTGGGACTGCTCCTTATCGCACGCTTTCCGAAGCAAAGCATACTCTGGGCCGGTCTCGGTGCCGCACCACTGCTTCTGATTCATTTCTCCATCATGATCGCCACTACAGGCAGCCCGCTACCCGTACAGACTCAGGGATCCATGTATACTTTCCGGGATTCTTACTGGCGCAATCCCATCGGCGTTGACGGCCTCAATGAATTCTGGTATGTCTATCTTTTCCACATGACCTTCGGACGTTTCGGAATTTTCCTTCTCTTTCCCATTACACTTCTCGCCATACCCGGCGTCTGGAAAAAGATCACAAGCCCAAAAGACGATCTCTCCCTTCCTTATTTTGCTCTTCTGGCCGCTTTTCTGATCATATCCGCCTACTATCTTGTTTTCACCAACAACTATGGCGGAGCGGCCTATGGTTTCCGCTGGTATAACGGAGCTGTACCTGTCCTCCTTCTTCTGTCGCTTCCGGCCGTCTCCCGTATCAACAACTGGAAGGTCGCTTTGCTGCTCCTGCCTTTTTTTGCCGTCTCAGCCTGGTCCGCCTGGGAATGTTATCTGGCACCCTGGGGAGCAAGTCATGAATGGACATGCCGTCTTCTTTTCGGGCCTGTCTTTTAATTCTGAAGCCGCAGATGAATAATCCATTCGTCCTCAGGGGGTGAGGATGGACTTTCAAAGGAAGGGCAAGAAGGACGCAGAAGGGGCGTATCCACAGGCTGCGCTTGTCTCATGATCCATTGTGTTTCAGCCCGTGTCAGACTTTCATCAAGGAGCTCCAAAGTGGGCGGGGCACCACTCTCGGGTACTTTCCCGAAACGAAGCCACAAAGAGGCGCCTTCTCTGCAGCACAAAGTCAGGCGTTGCCATAGTTCCGCCAAAGTATTTGTGTAGTCCTGAAGAGAAGTATGATTCATTTCCCGGCCCGAAGGAGGAAAGGTACTGTTCTCTCTCAAGAGCCAGGAGCGAAGCCATTGCCCGCAGCACAGGTTGCTCAATCCGAAATAAGGGGGAGAGGTGATGATCAGGTCGAAAGGGCTGTGGGTCCTCGAAGAATCAATCTGGTCAAAACTGATTTGCTCAACCTGGCCGAAAGAAGGCCGTGCCGGACAGCCCTTCAGCCCGTATGCCTTTTGCGCAATGCACTGCAATATATTTCTCGCCGGTGGTGAAGAGTGATCGCTTCGCCATCTGGCGAAGAGGACCTCTTGAGAAGGGGAAAAAGAGGCCGGCATGGAATTGGACAGATAAGGCCCTTTGTGCACAGGCCCGTGCAGGATTCCCAATAAAATACCATAGAGCAGTTCTTCAGTGTCGTCCATTTTTTCACGATGATATCTCTGACGAAAAAGTTGCAGGTCTTTCAAAACCTCCGGATGAAAACAGCACTCAAAAAATTCAGAATTTTCTTCGGGCTCCAAAATACTTTCCCGGCTCAAGATGTCTTTTGCCCGTTGAAGTACTTCTTCCAAAGTCGTCCGGGCCAGTTTCGCCCGGGACAGTGCCACAGCCACAGGATGAATATCCGTGCCCAGGCTTCTGTGTCCGGTCAACCGTGCAGCCAGCAGCGTTGTGCCGCATCCGCAGAAGGGATCCAGGACCAGCCGGGACCTTGTCTCTTTCTTCAGGATGTCCAAAGGAAAAGAAAGGGGGAATCGTGTGAAATAAGGACAGAGAGAATCCAAGAGATTACGAACTTTTCCAGAAAGAGGGGACAAACAACACGAGAATGGCATAGAGTTCCAGACGACCCATGGCCATGAGAAAAAAGAGGAGTCCTTTGGCGGAGAAGGGAAGAAAATCATAGTTGGCCGTAACGCCGACGAGATCCAGACCGGGGCCCACATTGTTCAAACAGGCGGCCACAGCACTGAAAGACGTGACCAGTGACAGGCCCAATCCCGAAAGGAAAAGGGTGCTCAAACCGGCAATGGCCATGTAGATGAAGAAAAAAGTAAAGATGGCCTGCTGCATCTCCGGTTGAATAACAGTATCATCTACAATCAGGGCATGAACATTTTTAGGCTTGAAACTTTTTTCTATCTGCCAATAAGCCATCTTCAAAAAGAGCAGGAAACGGATGACTTTCAGACCTCCGGCCGTTGACCCGGAACAGCCGCCCACAAACATCAGGACAATGAGAATTCCCTGAGAAAAAGAAGGCCATAAATTGAAGTCTTCGGTGCAGAAACCCGTTGTCGTCATGATGGAGACCACCTGGAAGAAAGACATGCGAAACAATTCCAGTCCCGGAGGAAGAGGGGTGTGGTTCTCGGTCCGGATGATAGTTTGTCCTTTCAATTCGGCCTGATATAAATTCGCACAGATCAACAGGGTGGCGGCAATAACGATGGTCAGAAAAAGACGCCATTCGGGATTGGAAAATGCTTTTTTATACTGACGCCGGAGAATCTGATGCAAGAGGCCGAAGTGTGTCGCTGAGATCAGCATGAAGCCAATGATAACCAGTTCAATACTGATGCTGTTGAACTGGGCCACACTGGCCTGGTGCGGAGAAAAACCACCTGTTGACAGGGCACCGAAAGTATGGGTGACCGCATCAAAAAGGCCCATCCCCAAAAGATAGAGAATGACGGTCATGACCAGAGTCATACCCCCATAAAGCTTCAGAAGGGAGAGAGCGGAGTCTTTGATCCGGGGTCGCAAGTCACTTTTGACGATACCCGGAACCTCTGAACGATAGAGCAGTTTGCCACCGGCACCGAGAAAGGGGAGGACGATAAGAATAAGTAAGACAATACCCAGGCCACCCAGCCAGTGGGTCAGCGCCCGCCAGAAAAGCAGGCTCCGGGGCAGCTGGTCTATATTCGACAGAATAGTGGCGCCTGTGGTCGTAAAGCCCGACATGCTTTCAAAGCAGGCATTTTCAAAGCTGAGCGCACCGCCCAAAAAATAAGGGAGCCCTCCGAGGAGGGCCGCCAGAAGCCAGCCCAAACCCACGAGAGCCAGAGTTTCCCGTTGATAAAGGCGGTCATTGGATTTTCGCCCCAGGGCAAAAAACAACGTGCCCACGAGCAGGGAGATCACCATGGACAGAAGAAAGCTGAGAAGGATCCGGGTCTCTCCATACACGACAGCGCAGATACAGGCCGGAATAAACATGCCGGCTGCGGTAAGACAGAAAAGTCCCAGATTTTTTATGAGTGCCCGGTAATTCATGAAAAGGGTGTTTCAGTGTACTTTCGACGGTCAGCCTGAAGATTATAGTAAATTCAGAGGTGTATTGAGTAAAGGAGCTTTGAAAAGAGATGGGGGAGAGGAGGTGTCGTTCAAAAGTTCCTGCAAGCTGAGAGGGTGTTTTACGGATCAACGCTGAAAAAATTTGCGTACTTCGTGTATGTTTTCCGTGGTTGCAATGAGGATCAGCGAATCCCCCTCCCGGATTACTGTATTTCCGTTGGGAATAAAGGTATCATTATCTCGCAACACGGTGGCTACGAGTACTCTCGCTGGCAGCTTTCCTTTGGAATTCTTGAGCATGACACCCTTCAGAGGGCTGTGTTCATGAACAGTAATCTCCAATATTTCCGCATCCCCTTCATTGAGTGTTGCGGAAGCGGCCACTGTTTTCTGACGCACGATTTTCAATACACTTCCGGCGATCATGCTGCGTGGTGTCACAGTGATATTGATTCCCAGTTTTTCGGCCAGGGGAGCGAAATCCACATGATGTACCACAGCGGCCACAGATGAGACACCCACTTCCCGGGCCAGTACACCCGCCAGGATATTCCGCTCGTCATCTTCCGTAGTGGCGATGAACAAATCGAAACTGTCCAGATGTTCCTGTTCCATGGAGTTGCGTGAGGTGGCATCCCGGTGGATGACCTGGATGTTGCGTTTTTGAAACTCACCGGCCACCAGCCGGGCACGTTCGCTTTCCCTTTCGAAAAGTTTCACTTCCGAAACTTTCTTTTCCAGAGCATGGGCTATCCACAGTCCGATGGTACCGGCACCCATGATGGCCACACGCTGTATGGTGCTGACCCGCCCCTGAAATTTGGAGAGGGCCTCGGACATGGTCTCTCGTTTGCTCAGCAGGGACACTTTATCGCCAACCGCTATACGGGTTGTGCCGTCGGGAACAAACACTTTGCCCTGACGTTCAATCACTCCGGCCAGAGCGCCGTTGTCCGGTTGCAGCACTTCACTGAGCAACTGTCCGTTGGCCGGAGCATCTGCAGCTACCTGTACCTGACGCAAGAGGATATGCCCGTGAGAAAACTCTTCTGAAATCAATACGCCGGGATGAAGGGCATAGTTTGAAATTTCCTGGGCAACCAGTGCATCAGGGCTGAGTATGTAGTCGATGTTGAGCAGCTGGTCATACATATAACTTTCAACCATGTACGGGGCTTTTTCCACTCGGGCCACAACCTGCTTTGCCCCCAATCCTTTCGCAGCCGTCGCTGCAAGAAGATTGGTTTCGTCCCGACCGGTGCAGGCTATAAAGAGATCAGCCCCGGCAATATCAATGGACTGAAGAAAGAGGGCCGATGCTCCGTCACCCAGAAGCACCCGGGCATTGAGCATCTGATCAATATACTCCTGGTGTTCCGGATCACGTTCAATAACCGTTACATCATAATTTTCTTCGCTGAGCAGGCGGGCCAGATGATAGCCTGCACGCCCGCCACCCAGGATAAATATATTCATGACCATTTCTCTGTGACAAGATTGTCCGTCTGTTAAATGATGAGCAGGATCAACACTGCAGCGAAATAAGGAAGTGATCTTTGTTCAGCTCTGTTCTGAGAAACTGTGAAAAATACTCGCCGGAGTATCAAAAGATGAACGCAGTGTTTCAAAAGAATACTGGCGACACAGAGCCATTGAAAGCGTCCATGCCGCCAGTATGGTTTCAGTCCGCAAAGGGATAAGATTCTTTACTCCATAGTCAGTGAATCGGTGGGACAAGCGTCAATACAGGCCGCACAATCAATGCAGATGTCGTTATCCACAACCGCTTTTTCGTTTTCAATGACAATAGCTTCGGTGGGGCAAGTGTCTACGCAGTCGCCACAGCCGTCACAAGTATCAACATTTACGTTTACGCCCATAGAATGAACTCCTTTGTATTCTGGCTACCAATTACACGGGTATCCATGACTTCTTTTGGAATACCCTACCTGACTCTATTATCCCAAAAATAATGGGTCCAATTCCATTTTATTTTTGAATGGGAATGAGTCCGGGCCGCTTTACAGCCCTGAAAGGAGTTCGGACCCTGTATCTTGAGAATTTTGTTGTACAAGATGAAATTGTCTTTGCTTTCAGCCAGGCCGGATGTGACCGGGTATCTTTCAAATGTCTTCAGATACCTGCAGGGGAATCAGGTCTTTTTATGCGATTTCGTTGTGTTTCATTGGAATCGATTCTGCTTTCACGATCTATTGAATAAAACAAAGAAGGGTTGGGATTTCTTCCTTTTTTTTGTTATAATGCATTGGGTATGGCTGCTTTGCAGTGGGCTGAATGGCGATATCCCTTCTTTTTTAAATCCTTCTTATCAGAATCAGATCAGGGGCAGCCGCTAGAAAGGCTTGATTGTGTTTAATATATTGCGCTACTTCAGTGGATTGTTTTCCCATGACATGGCTATTGACCTGGGTACAGCCAATACCCTCGTATATGTCAAAGGTCAGGGAATTGTCCTCAGTGAGCCCTCCGTTGTCGCCATCAATAAAGATACAGGCAAGGCCCGGGCCGTCGGCAGTGAAGCCAAAAGCATGATCGGTCGTACACCGGGTAATATTGTCGCCATTCGTCCCATGAAAGACGGTGTGATTGCGGATTTTGAAATTACCGAACAAATGCTGCGGTATTTCATTCAGAAAGTGCACAATCGAAAAAGACTTCCGGCCTGGCCCCGTGTCGCTGTCAGTGTCCCCTCCGGAATCACCGCTGTTGAGAGGCGCGCCGTTCTGGAAAGCGCTCTTTCGGCCGGTGCGACGCAGGTCTTTATCATTGAAGAACCCATGGCTGCGGCTATCGGTGCCGGATTGCCTGTCCATGAGCCTCAGGGCTGCATGATTGTGGACGTGGGCGGCGGTACCACAGAGGTGGCTGTCATTGCTCTGGGTGGTATTGTTTTCCCGAAATCCGTACGTGTCGGCGGCGATGAACTCGATCAGTCCATTATCCAACATCTGAAACGCACCTATAATCTCATGGTGGGTGAGCGAACGGCTGAAGAAATAAAAATAGCCATCGGTTCCGCTTTCGAGCTCAAGGAAGAGATGGAAATGCATGTGAAAGGGCGTGATCAGGTATTGGGCCTGCCCAAGACCATCACAATCACCTCTGAAGAAATCCGTGAAGCCCTGCGCGAGCCCGTAAATGCCATTGTTGAAGGGGTTCGCGTTACTCTGGAACGTACGCCTCCTGAACTGTCCGCAGATATTGTGGACCGGGGTGTTGTCCTCGCCGGAGGCGGTGCCATGCTGCGCGGCCTGGATCAGCTCATTGCCAGAGAAACAGGTCTTCATGTTACCATTGCGGAAGATCCTCTGGGATCTGTGGTGCTCGGCGGCGGCAAGTTCCTCGAAGAGCTCAAATACTTCAAGCCGGAAGTCATCTGACTTCTGTCGGCTGTATGTACCCGTTCATGAATGAAGAATCTCCCCTTCGGGAAGGCTGTGGTCTATGAATCCCGGAAGATTCCTGGCGGAATACCGACCGAAAATCATTCTTACCGTAATCGTGTTGCTGTCTCTGTTCTCTCTGATAACAGACACGGACAGCTCTTTCATTCACGTAGGTCTTTCCCGCTTTGTCAGTATCAGTGCTTATCCTTTCCTCAAACTGCGTTATATGTCTGTCCGGGGCGCGGAGCAGGCCTATAAAGTCGTAGCTGATCCCAACAGTCTTCGCAAGGAAAACGAAGAATTACAGTTGGAACTTGCCTCCCTGCGCAAACAAAACACGCGCATGCGCCAGCTGGATCGTGAAAATCAGCGTCTGCGCCGCATGCTCGGCTTTGTGCAGTCTGAGCCCCAGCTTTCTCTTCACCCTGCGGCCGTGCTGGAAAGTTACAAAGGCATGCTTCGTATAGAAGGGGGTTCCATGCAGGATTTTCAGGTATCCATGGGCGTGATTACCGCTGATGGGGTGGTGGGCATCATTACCGAGGTGGCTGATTTCACCTCCATCGTGGCCACCCTGCACCATGTGGACTGCCGTGTGGGTGCCATGGTTCTGCGCAATCGATTGCGGGCCTATGATGGCGTGATCCATGCCAGCGGAAGCGATTTCAGTCATCTGTGTTCCATGGAATATATTGATATGAAAGAGGAGGTCCGCATTGGCGATCATGTGGTTTCCAGCCCGGAAAGTCTTTTCCCCGCCGGTCTGCCCATAGGAAAAATCACAGGGATCCGCGGGGGTGGGGGGCTTTGGAAGAGCGCTTCCATAGAGCCTGTGGTCAATCCGTATCAGCTGGATGAGGTGCTGATCATCATGCGTGCTTTGGAAGCGCCTGAATTTGTTGCCGGTCCGCCCACTTCCTTCAGGGGTTCCGCTGTGCCGGTGGTTTCCAAAGCGCCGGAGATGCCCGATCAGCGAAGCCTGCAGGAGAGATACGCCCCATGATGCGCCCTCGTATACACCGAACGCGAATCTATCTTTTCTGGATGGGGTTCACTCTTCTTGCGGCCATGATCCAGACCAACTGGCCGGGTCTCTTGAAATTTCAGGAGGTGACACCGGACATCATTCTTGTTTTTCTGGTTTATTTCGCCATTGCCTTCGGAGAAGAATGGGCCATGTTCACCGGCCTTCTCGGCGGGCTCTATCTTGACGTGGCTGTGGGTACCACTCTCGGACACCATGTCATATGCTATGTCATCACAGGCTACATACTGGGCCGGCTTTCGACACGGCTCATTTCAGAACATGCGGCCATCAAGGCCGGTGCGGTTTTCATGTCCGGTTTCGGCTGGGGCATTTTGTATATGTCCATTCAGTATTTCCAACGTCCCCAAAGCGGCATGATTCAGCCCCTCATCTCCAATATCATCCCTACAGCTTTTTATTCGGCCATTTTAACCCCTGTGGTATTCCTTACCCTGGACCGCATTTTCCACCGACGTGACTATATGGGCGGAGGATTGCAGCCATGAGTGAGAACCGGGATCAGGAAAGATATACGGGAGTTGAACGGCGCGTGCAACAGGTGGGCTTTGCCATAGCAGCGGCACTTTTTCTTCTGGGGATACAGTTGTGGCGCTTGCAGATTCTTTCCTTGAGTGAATTTTCCAAACTGGCCGAAGACAACCGGATCTGGCAGAAGCGACTGGCCGCCGACCGGGGAATCATCTACGCCCGCGATGGTCAGGTTATGGCCGACAACCGTGCCCGTGTTGATGTGGTCATTATTCCGGGTGAATGTCCCGCCGAGATGCTTGATACCGTATGCGAACGATTGCAGTCCTGGATCAATATTGATCCCGAGGATCTGCACAAAAAGATTGAGGCCTACCAGGCACTGCCCTTTACCCAGATACTGGTGAAAAGGGATATTTCCAGGGCTGATCAGACACGGGTTGAAGAAAACCAGCATCTCCTTCCGGGAATTACAACCGTTGTCCATCCGCAACGGCGCTATCTGCTGGGCGAAACAGCCGGGCAGATCATGGGTTTTCTGGGTGAAATCAGCCCGGTTGAACTGGAACGCCGCCGTGATGAGGGATACTTCATGGGGGACCTCGTGGGCAAAGGCGGCATAGAACTGTTCTATGAGTCTCTTCTTCACGGGCAGGACGGGTATATGCTCGTCACCAAATATGCTTCCGGTCAGCCACAACTGCGCACGGACAAAGCGGGACGCCCCATGATCGCCCGGCGCGACACCATCGGTCACCTTCTCAATCTGGAAGCGCCGCCTGTGCCCGCGCGCTCCGGCGAGGCGCTTAATCTTACGCTGGATATTGATTTACAACAGAAATGTGAGTCGTTGCTCAAAGGCGAGCAGGGGAGTATCGTGGTGCTCGATGCGGACACGGGTGCCGTGCTGGCGCTGGCCAGTGCACCGGGCTATGATCCCAGTGTATTTGTGAACCGTGGTGCCACAGAAGAACGCTTGACTCTCCTTTCCGGTCAGAAGCCCAACCGCATGACACACCGGGCCTTCAGAGAGGTATATCCTCCAGGTTCTGTTTTCAAAATCATGCTTGCAGCGGCCGGGCTTGAAGAAAAACTCATTGATGCCAATACCCGTTTCCATTGCAGCGGCAGTTATGCCATCGATGGCAAGGGTCGTCGCTGGAACTGCTGGAATCGCTATGGACACGGGTCCATGAATGTGGTGGAGTCTCTGGCTTTTTCCTGTGACGTCTTTTTCTATACACTGGGCCGTCGCCTCGAAGTGGACCGCATTGTCGCTTATTCAAAATTGATGGGTATGGGCGTTCTCACAGGCCTGGACATTACCGGAGAGTCGGCTGGCCTCATTCCCGGTCGCGAATGGAAAGCGGCCATGAACAAGGATAAGCCCGCCTGGGAACAGCAATGGTATCCGGGTGAAACGGTGAACCTCAGTATCGGTCAGGGAAGCTGTACCACCACACCGCTTCAGATAACCGTCATGATGGCCTGTATTGTAAATGGCGGTTACCGTGTTCAACCCTATCTTCGTCGGGAAGCGGGTCCCATCCTTTCAGACAAGATTTTCAGCGACAGTACCATCGATACAGTGACAGCGGGATTACGCATGTGCGTGGAACGTACGAAACCGGCGCCCACCGGTACGGGAAACCGTGCACGTATTGAAGGGATGGACATTATCGGAAAAACCGGTACAGCTCAGGTGGCCTCTCTGTCTCATCTGTCAAAATATAAAAAGACGGAAGATATTCCCTATCCCCTGAGGCACCACGCCTGGTTTACAGCCGGTGTCCTCGACAGAAGTCCGCGTATTGCCGTCACGGTGCTCATCGAGCATGGCCATGCCGGAGGCAGTGTCGCTGCTCCTGTGGCCCGTGATGTGATAGAGTATTTCTACGATCACGCGGCTTCAAAAACCTCTTATTTGACCCTGGCCGGAAACTGAACATCATGTCGACTCTACGCAGACTTATAAGCCATCAGAATGTGAGTGTACGCTTATTGAATTTCAGAAATGTGGCGCGCATTGATATCTGGCTGGTTCTCATTGTCTTTACACTGGCTGTCATCGGCTGGATATTGATGTACAGTGCCTCCAGAAGCACCAGTACGGTGTATCTCCATCGGATGATCTGTTTTTTTCTGGGTGGGCTTCTTGTATCCGTCTTTTTCATCAGCATTGATTACCGCTTCCTGGTGAACTGGGCTCCCCTGTTTTATATGGGCTCTTTGGCCTTGTTGACTTCCGTGCTCCTTTTCGGTACGGCTGTAAAAGGGAGCGAACGCTGGATCAATCTGGGTGTCTTTCGTCTGCAGCCTTCAGAATTTTCCAAGGTTATCATGATTTTTTTCCTGACCTGGTATCTGGTGAAAGTTGGCGACAGAATCCGGAAGTTCGGCTGGTTTTTCCTCACATTTTGTCTTGTAGCCATTCCTGTAGGTCTCATTCTCAAACAGCCCAACCTGGGCACGGCCGCTTCCCTGATCCCGCTGACCTTTGCAATGCTTTTCGCCGCCGGCTGCAGAAGGATTCATCTCACAATCATCATCTTGCTGGGGCTGTCCCTGCTCCCTGTGCTCTGGTGGGAGATGAAAGATTTTGATCCTGCTGTTGAAACAGAAAAACGTGCTGTCTGGGAATTGAAACATTACCAGAAAAAACGTATTTACACCTATCTGCATCCTGATTATGACCATAAAGACACGGGCTGGCATACCTATCAAAGTCGCATCACCATCGGCAGCGGCGGACTTTCAGGAAAAGGATATCTGCGCGGTACACAGACCAAACTCAACTATCTGCCTGAACACCACACGGACTTTATTTTTTCATTGCTCGCTGAGGAATTCGGCTTTGTCGGAGGAGTCACAGTGATTGCTCTCTTTGCGATCCTCCTCTTTCGAGGGTTGATTTACGCCCGCGATGCCTATGACATGCAGGGGACTCTCATTGCCGTAGGGGTCGTAACGGTGCTCGCCTTTCATATATTCGTGAATATCGCCATCACAACGGGCCTGCTCCCCGTAACGGGCATTCCCCTGCCCTTTCTCAGTTATGGCGGCAGTTTTTACATGACAGTCATGGCCGGTATGGGCATGCTTCTTTGCGTACCCTTGCGTAAAAAGGAAGTGGAGCAGCAGAATATGCCCACGTCCATTGCCAACGTGGAAGTGTACAGACGAAAAGGCTAGTGCCATTCCAGGAAAGGAAACTCATGAGACTCCTCATCATACTCTTGCTGGGCTGTTCAGTGGCCCGGGCTTCACTCCTCGGCCATTGGCCTCTCGAAAAAGACAGCGAAGATCTTTCCGGATTCAAACGCCATCCAGCCAATTATGCCGTCTCTTTTGAGCGTCCCGCCCCCGATGGCCGCCCGGCGGCTTATTTCAACGGCCGGGATGCCTGGCTCGAACTGTCCCCCGATCTCATGCCTGCACTTAAAAATGAAGATTTCAGTATTTCCATGGAGATTTATGTCAATACTGCTCTGGACGATGCGTTGGGGGATCTCATCAGCCAGTTTGATGCTGAGACCCGGACAGGATTCACTCTGGGTATTGCCGACTATAGCGGTGTCACAAACTCATCGCCCAATGTGCGAAACCTTTTCTGGGGTATGGACAGCGGATCTGAAGCGCTCTGGGAGTTTTGCGGACGTCCGGGGAAGGCCATTCTTATTTTCGGCTTTGCTGTTCTTGATGGCGCACTTTATGCCGGTACCTGTGAGCCCGGTGCTGACGAGTCCGGCCATGTATACCGATATGAGGGTGATTCCCGGTGGGTGGACTGCGGCGCGCCTGATCCCAGTAATGCGATCATGGCCGTGGCGGTTCATGATGGAAAGCTCTATGCAGGTGCCGGCTGGTACGATACCACCGGATCTTCGTTGGAAGCTTCAGCCAATGAAAGGCCTGGCGGGAAAATCTATTGTTATCAGGGCGGACAGTCCTGGGAGTACTGCGGTCAGCTCAGCAATGCTGAAACAGGGGAGGCGGGTACCCTCGGCGGTCTGGCGGTCTATCAGGGCGCTCTTCACGCAACGACGCTGAAGAAAGAAGGCTTCGGACTGTATCGCCACGAAGGCGGCACTCAGTGGCGCTATCTGGGAAATCCGGGACAACGTGTGCTCAGTCCCCACGTCTTCAATGGAGGCCTGTACATGGTCTCCTATGATGCGCCGGGCGGACCTTTCCTTTTCGACGGTAAAGACTGGTCTTATCGCGGTGCCTCGCTGGATCCGCCCATCCATCAGGATTATTCCTTTGCTGTCTTCGGGGGGAAGCTGCACCTTTCCACCTGGCCCCAGGCTTATGTGTATCGACTGGAAGAGGAAAGCTGGGTAGCCGTGGGGCGTCCGGGTGAAGAACTGGAAACCATGGGCATGATGGTATACAACGGCAAACTCTATACGGGAACATTGCCCACTTCCCGCGTATATCGATATGAAGGAAAAGACCTGTGGACGGCTGTAAGCGATCAGCTGGACACGGCGGAAGGAAGATACAGGCGCACCTGGTCCATGGCCCTTTATGATGGGAAACTCTTTTGCGGGACCCTGCCCTCAGGGAATGTTCACAGCCTCACCACAGGAAATTGTGTTTCCTGGGATCATTCACTTGCAGCAGGGTGGCGACATGTCACAGCCACACGGCAGGGGGGAAGCCTGAAACTCTACGTGGATGGAAACTGTGTGGCTTCGCGGGGCGATGAGAAGAGCGATGCTCTCATGCTCAATCAGGAAGAACCCTGGCTCATCGGCTTCGGGCCGGGAGATCATTTCAACGGCTGGATGCGTAATCTTCGCCTTCATGATTCCTGTCTGTCTGACAAAGAGATTGCCGGGCTGTACGCTTCCACAAAGAAACAATAATCGCTTCAGGACGCCTGGATGACTCTCAGCTGCGGGAACGCTGCAGTGCCTGATGCCAGCCTTCCAGAAGAGCTGTCCGTTCTGATGCTGACAGTTGAGGGTGAAAAGTGTTTTCCTGTTGCCACTGAGAGGACAGGGCTTCCACAGAATCCCACACATCCACAGCCAGGCCGGCAAGATAAGCGGCTCCGGCCGCTGTCGTTTCCAGACATCGGGGCCGGACGATCTTCGTGTCGGAAATGTCGGCTTGAAATTGCATGAGCAGATTGTTGGCTGCAGCACCGCCGTCCACGCGGAGCTCTTCCAGGACAACCCCTGATTCCCGGCTCATGGCTGACAGAACATCCTCCACCTGAAAGGCGATCCCTTCCAGTGCGGCACGGGCCAGATGAGCGGAGGAGGCACCCCGTGTCAGGCCACTGATGGTGCCCCGGGCGTGGGGATCCCACCAGGGTGCTCCGAGGCCTGTGAAGGCGGGCACAAAATATACGCCGCCATTGTCCTTCACGCTTCCGGCCAGTGCTTCAATGTCTTCTGATGCGGCAAAGAGACCCAGTTGATCACGGAGCCATTGAACGACAGCGCCAGCCACAAAAACACTGCCTTCCAGAGCAAAAGAAGTTTTCCCGTCCATCTTCCAGGCAACAGTACTCAGGAGCTCTGTTTCGGGTATGACCAATTCATTGCCCGTATTCATCAGCATGAAACAGCCCGTACCGTAGGTGTTCTTTGCCATGCCCGGCCGGGTGCAGAGCTGACCGAAAAGTGCCGCCTGCTGGTCTCCGGCCATACCGGCTATGGGGATGGACGCTCCCAGAAGCTCCGCACGGGTATGCCCATACAACTGGCTTGAATCCACAATCTCCGGCATGAGCGATGACGGAATATCCAGAAGATGCAGTAATTCCTCATCCCAGTCGCCCCTATGCAGATTGAAAAGAAGAGTGCGCGAGGCATTGGAGGCATCGGTCATGTGCAGTTCACCACCGCTCAAGTTCCACAGCAGCCAGCTGTCAACAGTGCCGAAGGCCAACTCTCCTCGAAGTGCTTTGTTCCGGGCTTCGGGAACATGATCCAGAATCCATTTGATCTTTGTTCCTGAAAAATAGGGATCGGGAAGAAGCCCTGTTTTCTTCCGGATCAGAGGAGTATGCCCTTCCTCCCGGAGTTTTTCGCAGAGCGCCGCTGTTCGACGGTCCTGCCAGACAATGGCATTGTAAATGGGTTCCCCGGAATTTCTCTCCCAGATCAGAGTTGTTTCGCGTTGATTCGCAATGCCGATGGCGGCGATATCCGTTGCTTTTAATCCGGCTTTTTCCAGAGCCAACCGGGCAACGGTGATCTGAGAATTCCAGATGGCCCGGGGATCATGTTCCACCTGACCCGGCACCGGAAAGATCTGTTCAAATTCCTCTTGGGCACTGGCGATGATTTTTCCCTGGTGATCAAATACGATAGCCCGGGAACTGGTCGTCCCCTGATCCAAAGCAAGCACATAAGTCATGACTTTTTTCCTCTATCATCTGGAAATCCGGGGAGTCCATACCCGGACTCCTTCCTCATAGTGTACTTCATGGAAGAAAGACAGGCAAGCCTTTTCACAAAAAAAACGGCAGAACGCTGTTTTACACAGGCTCTGCCGTTGATGTCGTCGCCTCAGAAAAATGCCGGTTGATCAGTCCTCAAGTTCCCGGATCCAGATGTTGCGGAAACTGACCGGATTCCCATGGTCCTGCAAAACAACAGGTCCTCTGTCGCCGTGGGCTTCATAGGGAAACACTGAGTGTTTGCTTTTCCACAAGGTTCCGCCGGAAAGCTCCAGATGATCCTGGATCAGCACTCCATTGTGAAAGATCGTGAAGGTTGCCCGTTTCACCACCTCGCCATTCTCATCAAAAACAGGGCGGTGGAAAATGATGTCAAAGGATTGCCATTCACCGGGTTTCCGGCTGGCATTGACGAGCGGAGCACTGCGTCCATACAAAGCACCGGCCTGTCCGTCGGGATAAGTCGTGTTTTCATAGGAGTCCAGTATCTGCACTTCATACTGGCCCATGAGAAAGACACCGCTGTTGCCCCGTCCCTGGCCGTCACCTTCCACGTTGGCCGGAGTGGCCCATTCCACGTGAAGCTGACAGGAACCGAATTCCTTGACAGTGCGGATCGTACCGGAATCTTCCACAGGCTGCAACACCGCGTTCTTGACAATCCATTGACTGGTGCTGCCATCCTCAGCCGACCAACCGTCTGTATTTTTCCCGTTGAACAGGACGATGGCATCACTGGGAGGCATTCCCGGAATAGAGCCCGGCGTGACAATGGGCGGTTGCGGAGCCAGTTCCGGATCCGATTCATGGACGAGCACTCCGTCCAGCGTCATATAATCCACTTCTTCCTCTTCGCCCTGGTCGTTCACTTCCGTGACAACCCACTCTTTGATCACAGGCGAATCAAACTGCCCATATGCGGCGGGAATACCGGTCAGGAAGAGGCCGATGGCTGCCAGGGCGATAAGATAACGTACTTTCATCATGCTGAACTCCATTGGTTGAGTGAAAACAAAAAGGATACACCTTCTCTGAATGTTGGAGAAGGCGGTAAAGTTCTGTCAGAACCAGTATACCAAGCTTTGCACGGAGTCGGGCAACACAGGGGCATGGACAGCATATTCTACCTGTTATTTCACTGAAATGAAAACACATATCATCAGAGTCTGCACACACGACTTTACGTTCTGTGCACTTGGGGCAGCCTGTACATTCTTGACGCTTCTCTGTATTTCAACGGGTCGTCATTTCTTATTTTATTGCCGTAAAACAATTCCTCAATAGATCAAGAAGGCTCGTGGCAAAATCTTTTTTTCGGGTACCAATGGCCATAGCGATACTCTGCCATTCTGGTGACTCTTTTGGAAAGTGATCCAGAAATCGATGAAAGTCGTTGTAGACTTTTTCAGGTATGGCATTCGTTTCAGCAGGAGTCAACAGCTGGCTCAGTTTGAAAACATCAGTCCTGTGTTTTCGGATGTCGCTGCTGTCCACGTGATCACCTCCTCCTTTTATAAAGTCCCATAATTTTTTTGAAAGCCTTTTTTCTGTGCTTCAATCGGTAATACAATATCCAAATCTTTGGTAGCGCGTGCCGGGAGAGCGGCTTTTTGCAGCCAGTGCATTGTGGCAACACCGCCAATAAGGACATACTGATCTCTTTCCTCACGAAAAACCTCTCTGAATTTTTCAAGGCCTTTTACCATTCTCGTTGCTCCATAAGTTGTGCCAGTGCTGTTTGCACCCGCTCGTCCGGATCTTCCTTCAAACTGAGATACAAGGACAATTCATCTGCCGTTGTACTCTCTGAAAGCAATTCGGGCGGATATGCCCACCCCTCCAGTATAAGATCCGCATCACTTTCATAGGGGCAAATTTCTAAAATGTCATGGGAAAGCAAACGCTTTGTTTCCCTGTTTGATAAGGCTATTATCCGGGGAGCTGTGTGTGATAGCGTTGTTGATTCTGATAATGCTGACAGTCCGGCCAAAAAAGAAAGATCCGGTTTCCCACGAAATTCAACAACAGGGTGACGCCTGATAATGGGTGAACGCAAGTGAGTCAGAGCACGCTTCCACAAAGTTTCAGGAGGGAATTTAAAATTGATGGTTCTGGCGCGACCCTGCGCAAGTCTCTCGCAGAGATCCAAGGAAATAAGTTCTCCCACTCCTTTGCTGATGGACATGGCCGTGTAATCCAGAATTTCAGCAATTGCCATTTGAGGTCGATCCATGATGTCAGCGTGCAGCAGATGACGGAGTACAATCAGCTGTGCGACCCAACTCATCGCTTTTTTGGATACTTCGGGCCGATGAGCGAAATTTTCCCTGAAGTCTGTGAGAAGCATGGGAAGAAAAAACTGTTTTCCCGGTGTGATAAACGGAATCCGCTTCTTAATAAGATCTCGACGTGCATAAGAGTGGATATAAGGAAGGACAGGAACTACTTCCTTGTCAAGATAAGAGATGAGAGCAAGGCGATCTTTGATTAAAGGTGTCAGGCCTTTTCTCGTGTTATCTTCGGCAAAGGCGAGCACCAGTGCGTGTCCCAGAAAAGTCATTACTTTAAGATGCCAGGCTTCACTGAGGTAAAGGGGCAGAGAGGCAAGCGTCTTGGCTGGTACCGGCGAAAGCTGTGGATATTCACCTGTTACTTGCTTGACATATGTGACAACAGCTTTTTCAACATCCATTATTCTTTCCTGATAAACTTGAGTTCACACACTAAACTATCATAGTTTATCGTGTAATGCAAATAGTTATCCATTGTTATGGCTTAATTCAAAGTGAAGTATGAAATCCATCTGACTTTGTCACGTCCCCTTCTGAGGCCTGTTGTTTTACTACTTCATCTTCTGCTTTCATTTTAAGAAGTGTATTCGGTGCCAAGTTCCTCGTTGTCTGGCCGGTCTCCGCGATGAAAAAAAAGAAGTGGCAAAACTCTTCCGGGAATCATCCGATATATGAATACAGAAATAATTTGAATCAGAGAGGCCTAAAATAAGAAGATTACAGAGGAAGCGTGTACTCCTTTACGGGAGCCACAGATCTGTATCGGTATCAGGAGTTGTTCTGTCGTTGTCCGACAACAAATAATAAGGAGCTAGGACATGTCAATCAAAGCCATCGCAGAAAGAGCCATGGAACAGGGCAAAGGCGTTCTTCGTCTGACTCCCACCTGGGTGCCCCGTGTTTTTTGTGTACCGGGAAAACGGATCAAACTGCATCCTGACGATTATTACGCTCTGGGAGGTGAAAGAGGCGGTATTGATGAACGCTGGTTTTCTTCCACAACTCCAGCCGATAACGGCCCGCTCACGAGCAAGAATGAAGGGCTGAGTCATATTGCTTTTGAAGACGGCGGCAAGACAGAACTCTTTCTGCTTCGTGATGCCATTGAAGAGCTCCAGGACGCCATCATCGGAAAGCTCTGGGATAAATATCGGGCCTGGCCCATGTACTCCAAATTCTTTGACAATCAAGGCGCCCTCCCTTTCCATATTCATCATGATGACAGTCATGCTTCCCGGGTTGGTGCTTTTGGCAAGCCGGAAGCCTATTATTTCCCGCCTCAGTTGAATAATCACGGCGGCGATTTCCCCTATACCTTCTTTGGGCTGGCTCCCGGCGTAACCAAGGAAGAAGTACTGGACGCTCTGCGTGCTTTCACCAAAGGCGACAACCGTATCACCGATCTTTCGGCGGCCTACGTGCTCACTCCCGGCACAGGCTGGAATGTGCCGCCGGGCGTTCTTCATGCTCCCGGCAGTCTCTGCACTTACGAGCCCCAGAAAGCCTCTGACGTATTCGCCATGTACGAATCAGTTGTCCATGATCAGGTTCTGTCTGAGGAACTGCTCTGGAAAGATTCTCCTGAAGAGGAAGTGGGTAACCATGATTATCTGCTTGAAGTCATTGACTGGGAACAGAATACGGATCCTCTGTTCAGACAGAAGCATTTCATGAGTCCCAAGCCTGTGGACGATCCTGAAGAAATGCGTGCGGCGGGCTATCAGGAAAACTGGATCTGCTATCTCTCCAAAGATTTCAGTGCCAAAGAACTGACGGTGCTTCCCGGAGCGACGGTAACCATTAAAGATGGCGGTGCCTACGGTATGTATGTGATTCAGGGTCATGGCACGATGGGCGTGTGGGACATTGAATCTCCGGCCCTGATCCGTTATGGCCAGTTGACCTATGATGAATATTTCGTGTCTGAACAAGCGGCCTGCGAAGGCATTACCATCACCAACCCCAGCAAATCCGATCCCATCGTGATTTTGAAACATTTCGGTCCTGATGCCCATGACAACATGCCTGTGCCTCTGGATTAATCACAGCTGAGAGGAGAAAAATTTCATGACAAATGCTATCAACAATTTTCCTAAATTGCATAATGCCGCCTGGCCCGGTCTTGTGGGCAAGGGAGGAGACAGTGAGCCTCCCATTGATCTGGATACGATGCTGAAACTCACAGCCGCCGCCGAGGTGGACGGTGTGAAATTTGACGGTATTGATCTCTTCCTGGCCGATCCCCATATCAGCATCGATATTGATGCCGACGGTGTTCAGGCTCTGGCCGACAAAGTTCAAGGCTATGGTCTGAAAATCGCTACGATGGTTGCCCCCGTTTGGGTGGATGCCGGTGGCGGCTCCGCCATGGACGAAGAAACAGGCCGTCCCCGTTTTCTGGAACAGGTGGCCAAAGCCTGTGCCATCGGTAAACAGCTCAGAGAAATCGGAATCCGCCCCGACGGTGGCATCCGTATCGACTCCGCTGTTTCCGTGGCCGACTGGGCCGCTGACCCGGATGCGAATCAGAAAAAGATCGCTCAGACCTTCAGAGAGGCCGCTGATATTGCCGCTGATTTCGGCGAGATCCTCGTTGCGGAAGGGGAAGTATGCTGGGGCGGTATGCACAGCTGGCGGCGCATGGTCGAATTGCTGGAAATGGTAGACCGCAAAGGCGTCTTCGGTTTTCAGGCGGACATGGCCCATACGCTTCTGTATCTGCTGGGCACCAATGCCCCTGAAGATGCGCTGCTTCCCCTCGATTACCAGTGGGACGATGAAGCCGCCTTCGATGCAGCCTATAAAAAGTTGAGTGACGCCCTGCGCCCCTGGACCCTGGATTTCCATGTGGCCCAGAACGACGGCACGGTCTTCGGTTCCGGTACACACGACAAGACGGGAAGACATTGTCTGCCTGAAGATCCCAATGGAAAGCTGGACATTGTCAAATATGCCGGTTTCTGGCTGCGCGACAGTGAAGGCCAATTGACGCAGACCATCCGTCATCTCTGCTGGGACGGATGCATGTTCCCCAATGAAACCCTGTTGAAGCCGGAAACCTGGAACAGCATTCTCGCGTCCATGATCGACGTGCGCAATGCGCACGGCTGGAAAGAATAAACAACAGTACAGAATCCCTCAAACGGGTATTTTTTGGAAAGGTTTTACAATGACACAAATGAGACTGGGTATGATCGGTTATGGATTTATGGGTCGGGCCCACACGAATGCTTTCAAACGGGTCCCGGACTTTTTTCCCGAACTCAAGTACAAGCCCGTATTGCAGGCGGCTTGCGGGAGGAATCAGGAGAAAGTGGATGCTTTCGCCGCACAATGGGGCTATGCCTCCACAGAAACGGACTGGCGCAAACTGCTTGAACGCGATGATATCGACGCTGTGGATATTTGTGCGCCCAACGATCGGCATAAAGAAATTGCCCTGGCCGCAGCGGCTCACGGAAAAATGGTGCTCTGTGAAAAACCGCTTGCCATGAATACGGCTGACGGCATTGAGATGGCCGATGCGGTGGAAAAAGTCGGTGTTGCCAATACGGTATGGTACAACTATCGCCGGGTGCCCGCCGTCATGCTTGCCAAACAGATCATCGAATCCGGAAAACTGGGACGCATCTATCATTACCGCGCCAATTTCCTTCAGGACTGGTGCATTTCTGAAGAGGTGCCCCAGGGCGGTGCATCCAACTGGCGGCTTGCCATTGACGAGGCCGGATCCGGTGTCACGGGCGATCTGCTTGCCCACTGCATCGACACGGCGCTCTGGCTGAACGGTTCCATAAGTCAGGTGAGCGGCATGAGCGAAACCTTTGTCAAAGAACGTGTTCATGTGGAAACGGGTGAATTGACTCCTGTGGGCATTGATGATGCCTGTGCATTCCTTTGCCGCTTTGACAATGGATCACTGGGACTCTTTGAATCCAGCCGTTATGCCTGCGGTCACAAGGCGCTCTATACCTTTGAGATCAATGGCGCCAACGCCTCCATCCGCTGGGATCTCCATGATCTGCACCGTTTGGAATTTTTTGATAAAGCGGATCAGGGTGCCCTCCGTGGTTGGCGAACCATCCATGTGAGTGACCACGGCGGTGATCATCCCTATATGGGGCGCTGGTGGGTTCCCGGTCTTCAAATCGGTTATGAACATTCCTTTGTCCATCAGGCAGCCGACTTCATGGCATCGCTGGAAAAGAATGAGCCCTGCAGTCCCACCTTCCGGGAAGCCGTTGAAACGCAAAAGGTCTGCGAAGCTGTTCTCAACAGTGCCGCAAACGAAGCCTGGATGAAAGTCTGATTCTCTGAAAATTCTTTGTTCAGCCTGGAAGCTTGTAATGCTTCCGGGCTGAGCCTTCTTCAACTGTATTCTATGTTCCGCTAGAAAGGTTTTTCTTATGCGATTTCTCAAACTGCTTTCTCTGGCCCTCCTGCTCTGTGCCTGGAGCATGCCGCTGGTAAGTGCTCAGCAAGATGATGTTCCGGACATGGAGTTGGATCAGGACATCGCCGCTGTTGGTAAAGAGGCTTCAGCCAAAACCGCGCTGGAGCAGGAAAGCATTGCCCTCCTTCAGAAAAGAGGGGAATGGACGGAAATGTACCGTGCCGCACGCAATCTGGCTGTTGTCGGCACGGAGAAAAGTGTGCCGGCATTGTCTGAACTGCTCCTGGAGCCCGGCCAGTCACACCTGGCGCGCATTGCGCTGGAAAATATCCCCGGTGCGGAGGCCGGCCTTGCCCTGCGAAGCGCTCTGGGCCAGGTTTCGGCGGAAGATGCCGTCGGAGTTATCTCCTCCCTTGCCGTTCGCAAAGATCAGGAGGCCGTGACACTCCTCGACAAGCTGGCTGGAGGAGAGAATGAAATGCTGGCCCGGGCCGCCCTCATTGCTCTGGGAAAGATCTCCGGCGAAGGAGCTGTGGCCGCCTTGAGAAAACAGCTGGGAAATGATAATAAAGAACGGGCGGCAGTTGCCGCCGAAGCGTTGTTGATCGCTCTGGAAGATGATTCTCTGGCAAAAGGTGCGGCCCGGGGCGCTTATGAGTCTCTTCTGAAAAACTCCTGGCCCGACCATATCCGTGCCGGAGCCTTCATGCGCATTCTGGCTCTGGATGCGGCCCAGGCACCCGACCATATTCTCGATATGATTTTTTCGAAGGATCTGTATATGCGTTCCGTGGCCGTGGCCGCTGTCATGACCCTTCCCGGCAAAGATCTTGCCGACCGTCTTCTGGCGCAGTTATCTTCACTGGAGAGTGATGTGCAGGCCCTTCTCATTGACGTACTCGCACAACGGGAGGAAGGCCTGGAAGAAGGGGTTCTCCATGAATTGCTCAGCAACCCCGATGAGGCTGTGCGACTTGCGGCCCTCAAAGCCTTGCCCCTGCATGGTACCAGCAACTCCATTTGCGTATTGATCGAACTTCTGACCCGTTCCGACAGCCGGACAGAAAAGAATGCCGTTGTGGAAACGCTGCGCCGTCTGAAAGGCGACGACGTGAATGATGTTCTCATGACGGCACTTCTCAGCGCGCCCCTTACGGCACGTCCGGAAATGATAGATGCTCTCGCACAGCGCGATGCCGAAGAAGCCATCGCTGTGCTTCTGGCCCACGGGATGATTCCCGGTTGCAGTGGAGCGGCATTCCAGGCTTTGAGTCAACTTGCCGGGCCGGAGCAGCTTCCGGCCATTCTGGGACTTCTCGCCGTCATGACGGGCGATGAAGGTCGTGCTCAGGCGGAAAATGCTGTTGTCACCCTCTGCAGAAAAGCGCAGGAAGATCAGGCCGATATCGTTATTCTTCAGGCCCGTTATGGTGATTGGCCCGAAGGTAATCATGTCGATGTAAGCGACAAAATCCGTGAGAAAGTAGAAGCAGGAACCTTGTCTTTCGGAGCTCTCAACAGCGAGTTCGGCGACCCGGCTCCGCAGGTGGTCAAAAAACTCCATGTTGAATATACTGATCAGGGAGTTGTTCGTGAAAAAACGGCTCTGGAAGGTACCACCCTGAAACTGGTCAGCGAGACCATCCCGGCCTCCATAAACGAACTGTTGCAGGCGAATCTTGCAGGCGGCTGTTCCGCTGAGGCCACGGTGTCTTTCCTGAGAATTTTCGGACGTCTCGGTGATTCCGCAACCTTTGATCTGGTGAAAGCCTATCTGGATCACAGTGATGCCGTCGTTGTTGATGGAGCCATACGTGCGATTTCCGCCTGGCCTCATGGACAGGCTCTGGACACGCTGGTATCCGTGACAGCTGCTGTGGAAGATCCCGCCCATAAGAATGCAGCCTTCCGGGGTGCCATCCGTCTGCTCCGTCAGGGAGATCTCACCGCTGATAAGGCTCTGGCACACTATGCGTCCCTCTCGGAACTTGCACAAGGCATTGCACAACGGACTATGCTCCTTTCCGGACTGGGTGAAACCGGTAGTGCCGAGGCCATAGCTCTCATCAAAGAAATGGACAGAGATCCCGCTCTTCAGGCGGAAGTGGCCATTGCTCTTGAAAAGATCAAAGCGAAGATTGGCGAAGAAGCCTTTGAAGAGGTTATGTCAACCTTCAAGCCTGCGCCCATAGCCGCCGGATCCTTCGTCTCCATCTTTGATGGTGAAACCCTCACAGGCTGGTCAGGAGATCCCCAGTACGTCCGTGTGGAAGACGGGTGCATTGTTCTGGAAACAAAGGAAGGCAATATCCCGGTGCACAATACCTTCCTTATCTGGGATGTGGAAGAACTGGCTGACTTTGAAATCATGTTCAAATACCGCATCGACAGTGAGTGGGCCAATTCAGGCATCCAGATACGCTCAGAAGTCTTTTCCGACATCCCCTACAGGGTGCGGGGCTATCAGGCTGATATTTCCAACGAAGACTGGGTAACAGGCCTTTGTTATGAAGAAGGATTGCGCCAATTCCTGGCGCGCCGGGGTGAAAAATCCATTGTCACCGATGATGGCATTGAAACAACACGCTTTGCTGAAGAGAAAGCACTTGGTGATTATATCCGTCCCCATGACTGGAATGACTACCATGTGAAGGCCCAGGGCGATCACTTTGTTTCCCGGGTAAACGGTCATACCATGCACGAGGTGACGGACCGCTCCTCTGTGGCCAAACGCAGTGGCGTCATCGCCTTCCAGATTCACCACGGACCGCCCATGAAAGTGCTGTTGAAAGATATCAGAGTCAAAAAACTTGCGCCTGTCTCCAACTGAAGACAGAGCGTCTCTTCTCTAATGAAGATAAAGGATAGATATTATGAAACTTGAGAAAGATCTTACGCGACGGGCTTTTCTTCATCAGGCGACTGTAGCGGCGGGTGCCGTGGCGGCCTCGCCCCTCATCATCCCTCGAGCCTTCGGCGAAGCGAATCCCTCCGATAAAATCACCGTGGGTGCTGTTGGAATCAGCGGCCGGGGAAGTTATATCCTCAACGCCTTTCTTCAGTATTCCGATGTGAAGGTGGTTGCTGTATGCGATGTCTTCGCTGAGCGCCGCGCCAAAGCCAAAGCCATGGTGGACGAGCATTACGGGAATCAGGATTGTGTGACCTATATTGACGTGCGTGAAATGCTCGCCCGATCCGATATTGATGCGGTCATGATCGCCACAGGCGACAACAACCATGCGCCTATTTCCGTTCTTGCCGCCCGTGCCGGAAAAGACATCTATTGCGAAAAACCCTTGAGTGTCACCATTACAGAAAGCAGGGCTGTGGCCGATGCTGTTCGCCAGAATGCCCGTATTTTCCAATGTGGAACCCAGCGCCGCAATGTGGGCAACTTCGTACTCGCCCGCCATCTGGCCATTTCGGGTGCTTTGGGCGAAATCCACACCGTCTATGCGGAAAAAGCCTGGCCTCTTTCTGAGGTGACCTACGGCGTTCTTCCTGAAGAGCCGCAGCCGCCTTATGAAGAAATGGCCTGGGATCTCTGGCTCGGTCCGGCTGCCTGGCGCCCTTACAATCGAAAATATACGACAGGCTTCTGGAGAAGACACGGTGATTTCTCCGGAGGTTCCATCACGGAGTGGGGATCCCATACCGTTGACCTTTGCCAGTGGGCTTTGAATGCTGATGACACCTCGCCGCTCCATTACAGAATCATGAATGAACAGGGCGACGTGGAAGCGGAATATGCAAATGGCGCCAAGCTCATTATCACCACGGGCCTGCGCTTCGGGTCCTGTCCTGTCCGTTTTGAAGGGACTGAAGGCTGGGTGGAAACAGGGGATGATAACATCCTCGAAAGTTCTCCCGCTTCTCTGGTGACAGGGCGTCATTTTTCCGGAGGCTATCCCGCCGACAACCACGTCCGTGAATTTCTCAACAGTGTGAAAACACGTCAGCCGACGAAATCAACGGCCGAAGCTTCCCACAGATCCATTACAGCCTGTCATTGCGCCAATATTGCCGTGAGACTGAAACGCTCCGTAACTTGGGATCCCGTGAAAGAAGAATTCCCCGGAGATGAAGAGGCCAACAGACTGAGAAGCCGTGCTTATCGCCAGCCCTGGCAGCTTTAATCTCTGAACCCCGGTAATGAAAACGACTGCAGCAGCCGAAGATAAAGGCATATCCGGCTGCTGCAGTTTTTTTAATACTCGTTTTATACGCTCTTAAAGAATGATACTTTCCGAAACAGGATCAAAACGCACAACCTTGCTTTCTTTCAAAGAGAGATATGCCATAATCAGTGCAGTCTGAACCTTGTAAGCCAGATCCATGTTGCTGATCGTGTCCGTATTGCCGTTCCGGTAACAGTCGATGAACTCGCGGAAGAAATGAAGCATGTTTTCGCCACGGTCAATGTCAAAAATCTGTTTTTCCTTGTTGGAACCATGGGCGGGCGTGAAAACAATCTTGTCATCCGAAACAGTAAGCGCTCCGTCCCAGCCTCGGATGACGGGAATACGGGATGCGGAACCACGGCTTTCCGTTGCCTGAAAATCGTTGCCCTGCGTACCCAGAACAGCAACGGTGAAATTCTCGGGAAAATCAACGAGCATATTGAAAGTATCCGGCACTTCCCGTTCCTCATAGCGGAATTTTCCGCCTGTGGCCACAGCGACGGAAGGCATGCCGGCATTCATCATATGCATGACCGGCGTGAGGATATGGGGGAAAAGATCCGTACAGGGGCCGCCGGCATAATCTTCGTACATGCGCCAGCGGAAAAAACGGCTTACATCAAAGTCTCTTTTTGGTGAATCACCCAGAAAAGCCTCCCAGTTGAGGTCAGCGCCGGGCTGTGCTTCCGGATCATCAATGGGCATGCCCGCCTCGCCCCAATCGCCCACGCGGAAATAACCGCATTCCGCATGAATGGGCTGACCGATCATCCCCTCCCGTACAAAAGCGCCGATCTGACGCCAGGCCGTGTCCGACATGCCCTGGGTGCCACACATGAAGACGCCCTTCGAGGCGGCCACTTCTTTCGCGAGAGTCTTGGTCAATTCAAATTGCCGCCAGTGGGTCACAGGCTTTTCACAGTAAATGCCTTTTCCCGCCCGCAAGGCGTCCAGAGCCTGATACCCGTGAATATGGTCAGGCGTGGCAATGGTAACCAGATCAATGGAAGGGTCGGCCAGCAACTCCTCATGACTCATATACCCCTGAATATCGAAGCGCTCCGCCGTCTTCATCATCCGGGGACGATACACATCACAAACAGCGCGCAGCTCAATGCTTTTGTCCTCATCCTGAATATGTTTCAAGGCGTTCAGATGGCTGTTTCCCCGGTTTCCCGCACCGATGACGCCGATGCCCAGGCGCTCATTGGCCGCAAAGGCACGCTTCGATAATCCTGTTGACAGACCCGCGACAACGGTTCCTGCTGCAGCCGTATGCTGCAAGAAAGTGCGGCGGGTCAAGGCCTGAGAGGAAGAAGAATCATTCTGTTTCATAGACAGTCACTCCAAAAAAGGTTGGGAAAAAGGATCATGAATTGAATTATAATTTTCCATGAAGACGCAAGCGAAGTTTCTCTTTGAAAGTCAGATTGGCCTCCTGCATATCAGTATCCTGAATAATGGCACCGTCCAGAATAGCTTCCCGGAAAACGGTCATCTTTACACTGGCCTCGATGATATTGGCCCGCTCCAGATTGGCATGAAAAAAATTGACCAGATCCAGCTTTGTGGAAGAAAGAACAGCACCGGAAAGATCGGATCCGGAAAAGTCGCACTTTGTAAGATCGGAGCCGAAGAAACTGGCATTTTTGAAATTCATGCCGCTCAAATCAACTTCACGTAAAACAACATTATTCAAAGTCGCATTTTCAAAGGAAGCATCCCGGAGATTGGCATTGAAAAAGTCCGCCTGACTCAACTCGGCACCATGAAGAATAGCCCCCGAAAGATTGGCTCCTGTAAAATTCGTACCGAAAAAATTACATTGTGTAAGATTGAGTCCCCGCAAATTCGCCTTGGAAAGGTTCGCATTACTCAGATTTGTATAACGCAGTTCCAGATGACGCAGGTTGAGCCCTGACAGATTGATGCCACTGAGATCCGGACGGCTGTTCGTGGTTTTCCGTCGCCAGCTGTTCCAGGCCTCAATACCCTGCTGAAGACATTCAACATGTTGTTTATACGCCATAGTATTGACTCCCATGGTTAGAGAGAAACCCGGCATCGGCCAGATACTGCAACAAGTACAGTAAATATCATTGTACTTACATTCATGAATTGATTCAAAATATGGGCGAAATCCATACTGAATCACGTTTTTCGTGAGTATCCGGCCAATGTGGAAATTGGCGTTCCCAGGCAAGCGGCCGAGAGCATCATTCAGATTCAGGTGAATTGACGTTGAGGGTGAAGGTATAGCTTGCTTTTTTCTTCCCGGGAGCTTTGTAGACGGTAAGTCGTATTTGATCAGCTGCAAGTGCATCAGGCGTGTCGGACAGGTCTGTGGGGATATGAAGTTGCAGCTTTTCCTCGGAGAGGGGTGTCAGGAGAATCGGGCCTTTGAGATAAGCCGGCTTTTCCTTGTAAAACCAGAGGTGCTCCAGAGGCGGATTGCGCTTTGAAGGCTTGCTGTTTTCCAGAAGTTCCACAACAACAGCATAGGTGGGCGTGTCATTTTTGTCCATCCTTTTTCCGTCATAGGGGACACTGAGGAAAAGCGTTTGTTTGCTTCTGTTGATGACGGACACATCATAATGACCGGCTGCATTTGCTTTTAGGGAGAGTGAGATCCCTGCATCACGGAGTGTGAAAGCTGCACCGCCGATAATGATCAGGAGGGAGAAAATAAGAGCGAGAGTCAGTGCAGTACGATCGGTGAGAGAGAGGCTCTGAAAGGCTGTTTTAATGGACAGGAGCCTGGCTGTGAGTTTCAGACCATAGCCGGTATCTTTAGTGAAATCTCTGGTCTTGCAGCTCTGGTATTCTTTGGTCAGGGTATGATTGGAAACGGAGTAGCGGCATAAGGGAAGGGTGGGGAGAGAGGAGTAGGGCGGATTCTTGAGCAGGGCCAGCAGTTTTTGAGCAAATCCAATCTCTTCTGTTGCCTCTTCCAGTTGAGTGCTCAGTGTGCGGGCTTTTTCATTGGCCTGAGTCGGACGTAATTTCCCGCCTTCCACAGCAGCGAACAGGGCCTTCTGTTTTTTGCTGAGTTGTTCATGCAGTGTATTGAAGTGCTGCAGAAAGGCTCTGAGTTCCGTGCTCCACCACAGACTGGCTTCCTGGGCGAGTTTCTGCTGAAGGGCAAGGAATGAGCTGTCGGAGAGGGTGATTCCCGCAGGTTTGTCATCGGTGCTGAGTTCTTCAGGATGGGCTTGCAGATAAGCAACGCGCTCGCACCAGCCCAGAGCGAGGTAGACACCTTGTTCCAATAAACTGCTGTCCATGGTGATCACATCTTCGTCAATAAATTTGCATGGAAATGGTCGAAACTATTTTCCGTTCATGCCTTAACAAGTTATGGAGCACTGTAAATAATCTTTCCTTTGCAAATGGTGTGGCGGACCCGTCCTTTGAGGGTTTGATCGATGAAAGGGGAGTTGGTGCTTCTGGAGGCGAAGTCTTCACTGAGTACGGTCCATTCTTCCTGAGGATCAAAAACGGCGACGTCAGCACAGGCTCCCGGTGTGAGGGTGCCGGCATCCAGATTACACACCTGTGCGCCTCCCAGGCAAAGGAGTTCCACAGCTTTCTCCAGGCTCACATGTCCGGGATGCACCAGATAGGTCATGGTCAGCGCCAGTGAGGTCTCCAGCCCTGTAATGCCGAAGGGTGCCATCTGAAACTCCACGCGTTTCTCCGTCTGGGTGTGTGGCGCATGATCCGTGGCGATACAGTCGAGGGTACCGTCTTTGAGCCCTTCAATAATGGCCTCAACATCTTCCTGTTCCCGCAGGGGCGGATTCATCTTCGCATTGGTATTGAAGTTCAAAGTGGCTTCATCAGTAAGGCTGAAATAGTGGGGGGCTGATTCAGCAGTTACTCTTGCGCCCCGTTTTTTGGCCAGGCGGATGATCTCCACACTGGCCGCTGTGGACACATGCTGGATATGAATATGGGCACCTGTCAATTCCGCAAGCCGGATGTTGCGGTCTGTCCGGATATCTTCCGCCACCTTGGGAATACCGGGCAGCCCCATGAGTGTGGCGCAATAGCCTTCATTCATGGCACCACCGGCTGCGAGGGTTTCATCTTCACTGTGACTGAGAAAAGGGAGGCCTACCATACCGGCATAATCGAGGGCATGGCGCATGACCAGTGAAGAGGAGATATCTTTTCCGTCGTCGGTAACGGCCACGGCACCGGCTGCTTTCAGATCAGCCATTTCCGTAATTTCGGAGCCGTGCATGTCTTTCGTGGCACAGGCGGCGGGGCATACCTGGATACAGGCTTCTTCCCGGGCACGGCGGATGACCAGCTCCACGAGGCCCGCATTGTCGATGGGCGGGTTGGTGTTGGCCATGGTGACGACTGTGGTCACGCCTCCGCGGGCCGCGGCCTGACTTCCCGTGGCGATGGTTTCTTTGGATTCAAAGCCTGGCTCCCTGAAATGACAGTGAATATCGACCAGACCGGGACTGACGATGCAGCCTGTGGCGTCGAGAATGTCATCCCCCTGAAGTTCTTTTCCTATTTCCTTGATTTTACCGTCTTCTATGAGCAGGTCAAAAAGCCCGGAAATCTTATTGGCCGGATCTATGATCTGGCCATTTTTAATGAGAAGGCTCACCATAAATTCCTTTACAGTCAGGTAGTAGTTTGTTCCTGCAGACAAACAGGAAATTCAAGATACTTATATGAATCAGAGCTGTCGGCTTTGGCTGTTGGCCAGCAGATGCATGACGGCCATACGTATGGCAACGCCATTGGTCACCTGTTGCAGTACGAGACTGCGCGAACCGTCGGCTATTTCTGTCGATAATTCCAGATCACGGTTGATGGGACCGGGATGCAGTACCAGCGCATGATCGGGCGCAAAACGCAGTGAATCACGGTCAATACGGAAGAGCTTGACATATTCACGTAAACTCGGGAAAAGCCCTTTTCCCTGCCGCTCCCTCTGAATCCTGAGGGCGTAAATAAAGTCAGCATCGCACAGAGCTTCTTTCAGGCTGGTTGTGGCCCGTACTCCCAGTTTTTCCACCTGGGCCGGAAGGAGGGCGACAGGGCCGCATACGGTAACCTTCGCACCCAGTTTTGTCAATGCGAAAATATTGCTCCGAGCCACACGGCTGTGCTCCACATCGCCGATGAGAGCCACATTGACACCATCCAGAGTCGCATCCTTATTGGCGCTGTTCTCTCGCAGAGCCAGGCGCATGGTGAAGGCATCGAGCAGCGCCTGGGTGGGGTGCTCATGCCGTCCGTCGCCGGCGTTGATGATATGGGAAGAGTGATCGGCCGCAAGCATATGGGGTGCACCGGCGCAGCTGTGGCGCAGGACGATGATATCAGCATGCATGGCTTCGATATTGGCCAGTGTATCGTGGAGTGTTTCTCCTTTGACGTGACTCGATGAAGAGGCCGTCATGGAGAGCGTGTCGGCACTCAGGCGTTTCGCAGCCAGCTCAAAGGAGGTCCGGGTTCGGGTGCTGGGCTCATGAAACCAGTTGACCACGAGACGCCCCTGGAGAAGGGGAACTCTTTTGATTCTGCTGATACGCTTCGACACAGCGAGAAACTGAGGGGCTGTATCAAGGATAAGCTCAATTTCTCCCCGACTCAGTTCTCTTATGCCGATGAGGTCTTTTTTAGTCCAAAAGGTAGGCGCAGCCTGTTCCATGAAAATAATTCCTTACAAAGTTCATTTGTCGCAGCGTTCGTGTAACAGGATCAGGTCTTCTCCGTCCACTTCCTGAAGTTGGACAGATATCCATTCATCGGCTGTTGTATGCACAATGTAGCCCAGATAATCCGCCTGGATGGGCAGTTCACGGCCACCGCGATCAATGAGGCAGGCCAGCTGGATTCTTTTGGGACGGCCATAATCCATGATTTCGCCCATGGCGGCCCGGATGGTTCTTCCGGCCGAAATCACATCATCCACAAGCAGGACAGTGCGCCCTTCCAGAGAAAAATCAAAATAGGTTTCGCCGCTCCGGGAGGCCACATTCGCAGAGGAGCGTGCGTGAAGATCATCACGATACAGGGTGGTGGATAAAGCACCTACGGGCGGAGCGATTCCTGTGGTCTGTTCAATCAAGGCTGATAAGCGTTTGGCCAGCGGTTCACCTCGACGCAAGATGCCCAGCAGTACCAGTGATTCCAGTTCCGGGTTTCCGTTCACGACAGCCATCGCCATGCTGTTCAATGTTGCGGCCATGGCGGAGGCATCCATGACAACCGTACTTTCCACGTCATTATTTCTGTCCATAAGAACTTCCTTTACCGTAAAATGCATTGCAGCCTGAGAAACAGCAACTCGGAAGGGAAAAGAACGAAGTGCCCTGTTTTTCGGGCTGAATCTTCTCTCAGCGACAACACTATAACAAATAAAGTGGTGAACCTGCCAATAAAAAAGAGGGTGATCTCTCAGAGTTGTGTCCAGCCTTTCCATAAAAGGAGGACAGCAAAGAAGACGAGCACACAGGATAAGACACGCATGATGATGATACGGTATTTATCCTGAAGAAAACGGCCATAGATACCGAAGGAGAGGGCGGTGACCACTTTTGAGCCGATGAGGAAAAGATAGAAAGACGACAGAAAAAGAAAGGCCTGGGCCGGTTGTTGTTTCCAGGCAGTGTACAGGACAGGTGCCCCGATGGTGAACCAGAAAAGCCAGGGGTGGGGGCTCAGCACATTGACCAGAGCACCTTCCAGAAGGGAGTGCTGTTTTTCGGAGAGTGTTGCTGTGTCGGGGAGAGGATTGCACCAGTTTTCCCGGGCCAGATAAAGAAGCAGCAGGGCACCGCAAAAAGACAGGAGAAGGAGCAGGGGCTTCAGATGTGCCAGTGAGTGGAAAAGCAGGAGGCTCAGAATGATGATTGCGCAATCTGTGATCACCGGTGCCAGCGCCATCTTGATTCCTTCGCGTGGCCCGTGTTGAAGACTTTTACCAATGACGAGCGTCATGAGCGGTCCCGGCGAGAGCCCGGAAGAAAGTCCCAGAAATATACCTGTCACCATGATGGATATCAATTGTATGCTCTTCTCTACAGCAGAGGATGCTTTGCAGATAAAACACCCGGACATCTTTTTCTGATCCGAAGATCAAGAGAAAATATCCGGGTGAAAAAGAACGGTTCAGCACAGCGTGGAGAAAGAAGGAATCATGCGCAAAAACGCGGGAAATGGACTACTTTTTCTCACGATGCAGGGTATGCTTGCGCAGCACGGCGTTATACTTTTTCAGTTCCAGGCGCTCGGGATGGTTGCGCTTGTTTTTTTCCGTGTTGTAGCGGGAGGTACCCGGCGCTTCGGTGCATTCAAGAATAATGGTTTCGCGATTACCTTTAGCTTTGGCCGCCATGTCTGTTTTCCTTATCTTGTCTCAAATGTAAATTGGTTTTATGAAAGATACAACCCGGCATCAGATCTGCGTGGGGTTGGGAGCATCGCCATAGACTTCTTTGGGATCAAATACTTTTTCATGTTCCGTGAAAGTGAGTGCAATGCCTTTTGCCGCTTCTTCACCTAAGGGAACTGTACGATAAAAGCAGGAACGATAGCCTACGTGACAGCTGGCACCGCCCTGAACATCCACGCGCAGCCAGACCGTATCCTGATCATCATCGATACGCAGCTCGCGCACTATTTGCACAAGACCGCTGGTTGCGCCTTTGTGCCAGAGTACTTTGCGGCTGCGGCTCCAATAGACGGCTTCTCCCAGTTCGATCGTTTTTTTCAGGGCTTCTTCGTTCATATAGGCATGCATGAGCAATTCACCGCTGTCGTAATCAGTGGTGACAACAGGAATCAGTCCCCGGGCATCAAACTTCGGTGCCAGTTCTGTTCCTTCTTCAACTTGCTCAACAGTTTTACGCTCGGAAAAAACAATCACGCAACTTTCTCCCAAAATAATGGTAGTATTCAGATCTTGTTTAACAGGTAAAGGCCGGGACCTGTGCAGGGACAGGGGTTTCAAGAGCCTTCAAAACAGCTCAGTGTTGCCACAGAGGCAATACCAGTCAAAGTACTGGTTTTTCCTGCAGGCATAACTTACCCGCCATATTGTCTATAGTATACCTGAATCAGCCTTCCCGATGCATCTTCGCATCGTAGGCTGACTCACGCAAATCAAGTGTTTTCACTATCCACGCCTTCCCGGCCATTTCCAGGGCGGCTCTGCAGCAGTGTCTTCACTTCTGAAGCCGTGGCTTTCTGCAGTATGGCTTCAGCCAGTTTACGGGCCTCAGCCAGAGTCAATTCACTGATGCGGGCACGGATGGCCGGAATGGATACGGATGCCATGGACAATGAAGAGACTCCCAGTCCCAGAAGCAATTCCGTGTAAAAGGGGTCACCGGCCATTTCGCCGCAAATGCTGCAGGGAATATCATGGGCCGCAGCCGCAGCCGTAACCATATGGATCATACGGATCACAGAGGGATGGGCCGGCTCATACAAATGAGCGATCTTTTCATTCACTCTGTCCACAGCCAGCAGATACTGGATCAGATCATTGGTTCCCAGACTGAAGAAATCACATTCCGCAGCCATGTGATCGGCCTGCAGCGCTGCAGAGGGCACCTCGATCATGGATCCCACTTTCAGGTCGGGATCATAAGGAATGCCTTCCTCATCCAGTTCCTTACGGGCCTTGGCAAGAACTGCTTTGGCCTCGCGCAGCTCTTCTATACTGCTGATCATGGGAAACATGATCTGAATCGTACCATGGGCACTCGCCCGCAGCATGGCACGTAACTGAACTTTGAATATATCAGGATTGGCCCTGTCTCTTATGCACATCTGAC
>LSQX01244667.1_pt1 | contig 73208 bp, 60 predicted proteins | sample 654561 | NCBI WGS metagenome assembly LSQX01 (sample SAMN04489861, study PRJNA283612) | anaerobic digester metagenome | isolation source: 4 biogas reactors fed with cattle manure at either 37C or 55C with and... | place: Denmark: Kongens Lyngby | collected 2014
CTACAGAAAGAACATCGGAGGTCGCAACCCCGTTAATCATACGAATGAATGAAAAGCCGTAAAGACGAGTGTATTCATTTATAGAAAGCGTATATTGGGATAGGTCTATGTATTTTCGCGCCAACTCTTCAGCAATTTTCCTGCATTCATCCGCTGCCTTATCCCCTTCTTCTGCCTGATCGGAAATAACGATCGATTCCAGTTGGGCGTTTTCTCTGTTTACGGAGAAGAACACACCTTGGCCATCGTAATAATCTGACACATGAAAAAAGTGCCTTTTAACAATCGAAAACTCGTATTCGCCTTTATATGTCTTTCCGTTAAAAACGACTTCCGCCGTTTGAGGTGCGTCCTTATCCTCATACGAATTCCGTTCCGCTTCATCGATCGATCCGTGTTCCGAAACAATCTCTTCTCCATCTGAGGAACCGGAGAGCACTTCGATTTTAATTGCCTTGAGTTCCGATGAAGCGGATGTATCTAAGGATCCACTCCGATGCGAGCAAGCCGCTACTTGGAAACCCAAAATGCAAGTTAATGCCAGTGCAAGTAAGGATCTTTTCATTTTACGTTCCTCCTGTCAACGTTGTTAACTTGTCACCGCAAATAACATAACTTTCAAGACCTGTATTTATGAAAATATCCGCCAAAGTAAAGCATTTATCGTAAACCGATGAGATGTTCTCCATATATCAGGTGAAAAGTTAAGTCCACAAGTTTGCAACTTTGCATAATAATTGTGTCGTATCCTATATTTTCGTAATGCATTTGGATCAGTTCTCTCTAACAAGCAACTCGATTCTGAAACCGGATTTCATGATTTGATTTTCTCCTGTTCTTATCGGCTCGAGCTCACCGTCGATGGTATAAGCCAAGCCCAATTCATGGTTTTCAAGCTCAATAAGTACTTTGTTGACTATACTCCAAGACGCACAGTTTTCATACATTGCATTTACTTTATTATCAATCATCGTCATTACTTCAGAAGAGGATAAGCGGTCGATCACATCTCCGATCGCTTTGGGGTCCGCACTGCTGAATGCGTTTCCCGCTTTTCCGGAAGTGTAATTATTAAAGCATACTATTTCACCCGATGAGCGAACGACTACAGAAAGAACATCGGAGGTCGCCACCCCGTCTATCATTCGAACGAAGTGATAGGCGCGAAGAGAGTCTCCTTTTTTTATTGACAGCGTATATTGGGATAGATCTATGAATTGCTGCGTTATTTCTTCAGCAATTTTTCTGCATTCATCCGCTGTCTTATCTCCTTCTTCTGCCTGATCGAAAATAGCGATCGATTCCAGTTGAGAAGTTTCTCTGTTGACAAAAAACGATACACCTGAACCGGAATAATGATCTGACACATGAAAATAGTGTCTCATAACAATCGAAAACTTGTATTCGCCGTTATATGACTTCCCGTTAAAAACGACTTCAGCCGTTTGGGGTGCGTCCTTATCCTCATAAGAATTCCGACCGGTTTCATCGCTTGATCCGTGTTCCGAAACAATCGCTTCTCCATCTGAGGAACCGGAGAGCACTTCGATTTCAATAACATTGGTTTCCGATGAAGCGGATGTATCTAAGGATCCACTCCGATGCGAGCAAGCCGCTACCTGGAAAACCAAAGTGCAAGTTAATACCAGTGCAAGTAAGGATTTTTTCATTTTACACTCCTCCAGTCAACGATGTCGACCGATCACCGCAAATAACATAATTTTCAAGACCTGTATTTTAGTTTTCATAGACAAGCAATTCTGTTATGAACTCGGATACCATGTATCCTTCCTCAATTTGAATCGGCGTAAACTTACCGGCAATGACATAAATCAAACCCAACTCATTGTTTTCAAGATCAACAAGCACTTTATTTTCTATGCTATAGGACGCACAGTCCTCATAAATAGTATTTACTTTCTTGTCTATCATCTCCATCACTTCGGAGGACGATAACCGCTCAATCATATCGCCGATTGCTTTGGGGTCTGCACTGCTGAAGGCGTTTTTCGTTTTTCCGGAAGTGTAATTCGAAAAAATTCCTATTTCACCCGAAGAACGAACACCAACAGAAAGAACGTCGGAGGTCGCCACCCCGTCTATCATTCGAATGAAGTAATAGGTGCGAAGAGAGTCTCCTTTTGTTGTCAGCGAATATTGGGATAAATCAATATACTGTTGCGCTAATTCTTCAGCAATTTTTTTGCATTCATCCGTTGACTTATCCCCTTCTCCATGATTGTATAACATCATGCTTTCCAGTTGAGTGGTTTCTCTGTTGACAGAAAAAATTCCGAATGAGCTTGAATAATAATCTGACACATGAAAATAATGTCTTTGGACAATCGAGAGCATGTATTCGCCGGTATATGTCTTTCCGCTAAAGAGGACTTCCGCCGTTCTGGGGGCGTCCTTATCCTCATGCGGATTACGTTTGGCGTCATCGCTGGATCCGTGTTCCGAAACCATCGATCCTCCATCGGAGGAACCGGAGAGCACTTCGATTTCAATAACCTTGGTTTCCAATGAAGCGGATGTATCTAAGAGTCCACTCCGATTCGAGCAAGCCGCTACCTGGAAAACCAAAGTGCAAGTTAATACCAGTGCAAGTAAGGATTTTTTCATTTTACACTCCTCCAATCAACGTTGTTGCCCGATCACCGCAAATAACATAATTTTCAAGACCTGTGTCAATAAATGCGGGAATATTCGCTAAAGCATAGCATGCGTCGTAAACTGAATAACCGTCCTCCATATATTCGGCGAAAAGTTTAGTCCACAAGTTTGCGGGATTGCACAATAGACCACTGGAAAATCCAACGGCTGTCTGAGCACCTCTGCTTACTGCAACTGTTGGCAAATTATTACCACCTTCGCCACCAAGACCTGTACGACATGCGACAAACAGAATGAGTTGCATATTGGTTAGGTTTAGGCCTGCAGTATTCATCGAATAACTTCTATACATGACATAGTTGTTCGGATCATCATTCAGTACTAACGCTGTGGCGGTCTGATTGCCATAATTGTCGAATTCTACCCATCCATGGCTTCGACTTATAAACATCGCGCTGGAATCGGTATCCAAATAACTATGAATCGTTGATACAGCAAAAGCACCCAAGTTTATGTCTGCACTTGAAAAATCGCAATCTTCAAGGTAATCGCGGGTGGGTATTAACCAGGATAAATGGTCATGTCCAGAATTAACAACCCCGACCAATCTGGCATTTGGCAAAGAACTCAAGTATTCAATAATCAATTCAGGTTTGTTCGGCGATGGAGCGTCAGAGGAATAGAACTTCGTCTTTTGACTCGAATTCCACTCGGTTGGTTCTTTTATAACAACACCATAATTGTTATATGCTCCTTTCATGCATTGTCTAACAAAAGGAGTTACATCCAATTTATACCAGCCGACAGTATCCGGCTCCGCAGTACGAGATGCATTTATTGATGTGTAATCGGGCTTATTGTTCCATGTTAAATTACTTGAGGTCCAACTGCCAACTACTCTATAGGCCTTAACATATGGTGTCTGATATTCTTTTTTCTTGATTCGAATATATGCATACGTTACTTTTGCGGGAGAGATAACAGAAGGCAAATTAAACTTTATATACGTTCTCATTGCGTTCGTGCCCAGTGCTCCACCGGTCCAAAGATTCTCACTCAAATAGTAGTTGGATGTTGGATACTGTTGGTCGACACAGGTATCATATGTGCTTGATGATCCGGTCACCATAACGGATGGATCAACAATGACAGGGTACACCGTATCCACTGCCTTTAGAAATCCGATGTCCGCAATTATATATATCTTATATCCGTTCCCCATCGCTTCCATATGATAAGACACTGCGTCTGAGCGTTTGCCGTTGGTATCTACCATATACATAGGGGCAAACTCGAATACGGTGTTTCCTTTGCCATCGCAGAGGAAAACATCCCCATCCTTTTCTGCCAGCGAAAGACCTTTTACTCTAAGATCAAAAGTAAATGTGGTCGGAGCAGATGCGGATTTCAAAATGATGTCTTCCTTGAGCACGTTCGTTTTTACTGTATATGCAATATCGATATCTGGAAGAACATCCTCATAAAGGACAGCGCGATTGTCTTTCGCAAGGTCCTTATAATAATCGGCATCGGCGGTACTTAACGAATCTGATTTTGCCACACCGCCACTGATGCTTGCTGTTGGCATAGAAAACGATATCTGACACTCGTCTTTTGTCAGCAAAACCGCCTCAGAAACGCGCAGATTCTCGGCGAAAAATGCTCTCCATGAGTTGGCGGTATTGCAATACATATAGCCGGTTTTATCGGTAACTTCAGTAACCTCATTATTAATATCCTGAAGCTTACCCTCCGAATTCACAAAATGAATGTCTTCCGCGTATCCGACATATCGGTACGTTCCGTCTTCTAACCGATACGTTTTACTGTGAAGTTCTCTCATCGACTCAATTTCTTGGATTTGAGAAGAATTATCTGTTGTTACTTCATCAGACATTGTTGCATGAAAATCATCAGTCTCTGCCAGAACAGTGCTCATACCAGATGAGAATAATAAGCACAATACCAAGCAACAGAGTCCAACTCTTTTCCATGTGTAGCCTGCTATACCCACATCTCTTCCTCCCCAAAATAATCAGTTGTTATCTTCTTTTTGTATTATACGCTATATAATTGATTGTGCAACATTAGTATCGACTACGCAAAATGTCGCGGTAAGAGGAGAAATTTCACTCATGATCAGCGAGCTTGAAACAACCTGATCAATCGAGGATTCTGCATGCGAAATAAGGAGATGTGAACAAAGCAGCGGGAACAAGGCGAGCATGTACTTCCTGATTTTGAAACGCACGCTCTCCTAAAAATGGAAGAATAAACCCATTTTCTGGTTGAAGTTTACCTCAGACATGAGTCTCTCGTTACATTCCGAGAGGAAAAAGCGTGCACCGCATGCGTATCCGTCCTCTCGGAATGAAAGTAGGCCCTATATGTTTTCATCCTGCCGGTTCAAGTAAAACATCGCACATGGTTGAAAGCAGGCTACCATAAAAAAAGACAAAGGGCATAGGCCCTTAAAATTACGATTTCAGAGCAATCATTCCGCGGTTCGCACACTATGTTAAAATGGATAAAATTGTCGAAAAGATTTCCCGGGCGTTATTCTCAACGCGAAAAGGCGAATATAGAGGTAGTGCGATCAATGAAACTGGAAGTTCTATCCGAAATACCCGCTGAACCCTCCCCAAAGACACCGGTGCTGTTTGTTCATGGCGCCTATCATGGTGCATGGTGCTGGAATGAATTCTTTCTTCCGTATTTTGCGCAAAACGGATATCCCTCATATGCCGTAAGTCTGCAAGGACATGGATCAAGTCAAACGGACAAGCGATTAAACGCTTTACGAATATCGGACTTTGTGAAAGATGTCACACAAGTCGCCGGCGATATGCCGATACCGCCGATACTGATCGGGCATTCAATGGGAGGTCTTGTTGTTCAGAAGTATCTGGAAAATAATTCGGCACCGTCTGCCGTGTTGATGGCCTCTCTGCCGGTGGGAGGTATCTTTCGATCAGCGATTCGTATGGCAAAAAATCATCCGTCGGCATTTTTCAAGTCGGTTTTGACGATGGATCTGCACCATTTCATCGGTTCTACCCGGCTTGCTCGCGAATCATTTTTCTCCGAGGATATGGATCCCAAAGATGTAGACAAGTATTTTTCTCAATTACAAAATGAATCATTTCCGGCATTTCTGGATATGTTGATCCTGAACCTTCCTCATCCCCGAAAAATCAATACGCCGTTATTGGTGCTCGGCGCGGAAAACGACAGCGTTTTTTCTCCGAAGGAAGCCGAGAAGACAGCGAAAGCATATGATGCTCAAATAAGGATCATGGAGAACATGGCTCATGACATGATGTTGGAACGGGACTGGAGAAAAGTTGCGGATCACATTCTGGACTGGCTTAAGGATAATGGCCTCTAAAGGTGCCCGGATGAACCCATTTTAACCATGGGTTATTTGTATCAAAATCAGAGTGCAGTACCGGTGCATAAATCGCGCTTTTCGTGGCTTATGCATTGGTGGAGGGAACCTTTTTTGTAATCCGGAGTGAGTGTTATACTTTTATTAGTAATTCATAGAACCCAAAGGAATTTTCTGCACACGACGCACACCTCGACAATCAACCGCCAAATACAGGAGCGATCATGATGGTAACAAATCACTCAAATAAATCCCCTTTTAGATCAGCGGTCATCGCCTCCTCCGTTGCTTTGTTCGCCGTTTTGCTCATCTTCATCGCGATTATTTATGCCCAGGGCGTTTTCGCTTCCAAGGAGATCGTTTCCGCAACCGTCACCTATGACGCGGACCCGTATAACGAGGGACAAAGTGACCCGCACACATATACCATCACGGATGCCGAGGATATTGCTTTTCTGACCGAAACACTCAAAGAAATCAAGCGTCTTCCGAGCGGCGGGAATTGCGGGTATCGACAAGTCGTCCTTCATGTCGTCTATGATGACGGTCGCAGAGCAGACTATTATCCTGCAGGGGACAGTTGCCCGACGATCGCTATAAAAAATCCCGATAATGGGGAAAACCACTATTCGCTTCCTGAGGAGCGCCTCTATGAATTTCGAAAGCGAATCAGCAAATACATTCCGGAACTGAATGACGACCATAATTGGTGGCTGGAAACGGTCGGTTGAGATTGATCGTATTGGTTTGTTTGATCGATCACAAATAATTGAAGAAATAATGTCCGCCCACTTCCCCAATCGATTAATGAACAATAGAGACGGAGGTATCTGGAGTGAACGAAGGAAAATTCGACGGCAAGGGCAATATCTACGCGAAATTCCGCCCGACCTACCCGCGGGAATTCATCGAATACTTATTTTCGAAAACTCATATATCCGAACAAAGCGTCATCGCCGATATCGGCTCCGGCACGGGCATACTGACCGGCCAACTCCTCAAAAAAGGAAACCCCGTCTTCGCGGTCGAGCCCAATTCCGACATGCGCCGCATCGCCGAGGAAGATCTTCGAAAATACGCGCTCTTCACATCCGTGACTGCGAGCGCCGAACACACCTCTCTGCCCGACTACAGCGTCGATCTGATCACCGTCGCGCAGGCATTTCACTGGTTCGACCGTGATGCTTTTCGAGAGGAGTGCCGGCGGATCCTGAAGCCGGGTGCATACGTGGCACTCGTTTGGAACAGCCGGGATGAAAACAGTGCGCTTGTCGCGGAAAACGATCAACTCGACCGGAAATACTGCCCGGCTTTCAAAGGTTTTTCCGGAGGCATACACGACCCCGAAGCCAATGATGATTTCCGCGAGTTTTTTGCGGGCGATTACGAGAAAATGACTTTCGCGAACAATCTGATCTTCGATCTGTCGGGCTTTGTCGGCCGAAACCTCTCCGCCTCCTATGCCCTCAAAGAGGGGGACGAACAATATAGCGCGTATGTAACCGAACTCGAGTCGCTTTTCGAAAAGTACGCCGTGAGCGGGACCGTCACGATGCCGAACTTCACACAATCATATATCGGACAGGTCTAAATTCTCCCGGACTGCCGGTATAAAGCACTGCAATACGGGTGAGCGCGTTCCGCATTCCGTGTAACGAAAGCGGGATTTCGCATACCATAAAATGAATCGGATACGAAATGTTTAAATAAAACACTCCGTTTATTAATTGATGATGTCATAAAATCAATTCAAGAAATGTGGCATCGCCGAGGCTTTACGATCACGGAGGAATGCTCATGAAAATTCAAAATATAAAAATCTTTGCCTTCATGCTGGCTGTTACGATGGTAATCGCTTCAGGCTGTGTAAGTATTCGCACTAAAAAGAGCTCCGGAGACAAAAACGACGATGCAGAAGATTATTCCTCATTAATCGAAGTTTTATCTGCGGAGGGAGATGTTACCGTTACTCTTTCAGATGACGAAACGATTGATCTGACCGGAGTAATTATTGTTGGAAGGAAAGAGATATTCCTCAACGATTTCTCTCTGAAACTCACGGGGCAACTCTCCGTATCGGAAAAAGGTATTATCGACATCCAACCGGGCAAAGGATTTATTGACGGCGTAATCGACTTAAGAGATCTTCGATTTGACATATCCCAAGTCCCGGACTCCCTGTCTGAAGAGCTGTCTATTATCGAAATCAGACCAGGGGTGACCCTTAATGAGCCGGAAACGGTTAGTGGTTTCAAAATACTGGAGTTTCCGGATACTCTTACCGCAATTGTATATTTTCCTGTTGTACAGTCTTCGGGTGAAGTCGGCGAAGGCGAAAAAGATGTCGGGCAGAACAATACGACGGAAGAAGCCCCGCAACAACATCTGCCGAAGATTAATCTGGTAAAATACGATGGTGGCTACTTTTCGGTGATGCTGCCGGAAGGCTGGCAGATCCGGACGATGGGCCAATACACAACCTTCGGTTTCCGCGCCTGGGATCCGCAGAACCCAGACTACGAGATATTCTTCTACGGCAATTTGGGACCGATAAACAAGAGCGAGGACGCCAAGAACGGTTGGGCGAGTTATATAGGCAACATGGGTGTTCCCAACGCGGAGCTGAACTACGACGCACCGGTCGTGTCAATGGACAGAGCGAGCGGTGTTTTCTATAAGTTTGACGAACTTCAGGCGATGTCGGACAAATACGGTGCCGGCTTCAGTTTTCCCGCGCTAAGTAACCTCTTGCCCCAAATGAGCATTCCGATCGAAACGGCCTTTGGAGAGGCAACTACGGGTGAATCGATGATGTTCGCCGGGGTCAGCGGTTCAAATGGCGGCGCTTGTGGCGGCATGTTCGTTGCTTCCCTGTGGAATACACTTCCATACTATGTGGGCGGCGTCGATATGACTCCCACCGCCGCATTACACGTGGTGGGCGTTATCGCTCCGGTCGAGGATTTCCTGAACGTAGAGGCAATACTGACGCAGTCGGTGTTCAGCCTCCGATTCACCGAGCAGTACATACAAGACGGGATAGCCTATAGCATAGCCGTCGGAGAAGCGGCAATGGCAAGCAATGCGGAACTTCAGGCCGCATTTGACAGAAAAAACAAAGCCTGGAGCGAGTATTTCCGCGGTAACGGTAGCGGATCCGATATAGACATCGGAAAACTGAATGAACTGAACAACTTACTGGACACGATCAAAGATGCTCTCGGCTAGAAAACAAGTTGCATCACGAATCAGATCGATACAACTTACTGAATAGCCGGCAGAAGACCCTGCCGGACACGGGTGTCATCAAATAGTGAGCACGAATGAAAACGGCGGGTGCTCCCCGCCGTTTCCGATCATCACACACTGATTTTTTTATTTCTGCCCGTAATACGAATCTTTCCCGTGCTTTCGGAGGTAATGCTTTGAAAGAAGCGTCCGGTCGATCTTGGCGTCCGGGTTTATTTCAAGGCTATAGTGCGCCATCTCCGCAATATACTCCAGCACCGCGGCGTTCTCGACCGCTTTCTCCGGAGAATCTCCCCAGGCAAAGGGGCCGTGGTTATTGACAAGCGCAGCGGACACCTCATTCGGATCAATCCCGCGCTCGCAAAAGGTTTCCACGATCACCGCCCCGGTCTCCCCTTCATAATCGCCGCCGATTTCCTCACCGGTCAGGACTCGAGTCACCGGGATCGCCCCCCGAAAATGATCGGCGTGCGTGGTCCCGAGGGCCGGGATGTCCTTTCCGGCCTGCGCCCAGATCGTCGCCCACTTGGAATGCGTGTGCACGATCCCTCCGGTCCCGAAAGCCTTGTACAGCTCCAAATGAGTGGGGGTGTCGGTGGAGGGAGATAGAGATCCCTCCACCACCCGACCGTCCAGGGTCACGACGACCATATCGGAAGGCTTCATCTTGTCGTAGGATATCCCGCTGGGCTTGATGACGACGAGCTCTCCGGAGGTATCTAGAGCGCTCACGTTTCCCCAGGTAAACAAGACGAGGCCGTACTCCACAAGCATTAAATTTGCGCTACAGACTCTCTCTTTCAGTTCTTCCAGCATATAAAGACCTCTACTTCCACAGTAAATCGGAAAGGATCAGATCGCGCTTCAAATCTTCGATCCGCGTTTCCGCTCCGATATGCACATACTCAATGCCGGCGATCTCCGCGTAATCGCGCATCATGTCCGCCGTGATCGAATAACTCATCACGGCGTGGTGCGCTCCGCCGGCATATATCCATGCCTTCGCTCCGGTCTCAAAATCCGGGAGCGGCGACCACATCACGCGAGCGACGGGAAGCTTGGGCATGTCCCGGATCGGTTTTACGGCCTTGACGTCCGCGACGATCAGTCGCATCCGCCCACCCATATCGATCAGCGACGCGCAAATGGCGTCTCCTTCTTTACCGTCGAAAATCATCCGCGCCGGGTCGCCCTTGCCGCCGATCCCCAAGGGCTGCACATCGATCTTGACCGTTCCGTCCGCGATGCTCGGATCGACCTCGAGCATATGCGCTCCGAGGATCAATTCCTTGCCTTCGGCGAGGTGATATGTATAGTCTTCCATAAATGAAGTGCCGCCCGGAAGGCCGGCTTCCATCGACTTCATCACGCGAAGAAGGGCCGCCGTCTTCCAATCTCCCTCGGCACCGAACCCGTACCCGGCTTCCATCAACCGCTGGATCGCGAGCCCCGGCAGTTGCTCGAGGCCGCACAAGTTTTCGAAATTCGTCACGACCGCACCGAAGCCGTTCTTCTCGCAAAGATTTCTCATCGCGATCTCGATCTTGATCTGATATTTGACCGCATCCACGTTGGCGGTAACAATATCGTATTTTTGCTTGCATTCCTCGAAAACCGCTTCAATGTCGGACTCGCCGACCCCATCCATCTCCTGAACGAGATCACCCATCGAAAGCGAATTGATCGCCCAACCGAACTTGATCTGCGCTTCGACCTTGTCGCCCTCGGTGACCGCAACTTCCCGCATGTTATCCGCGAAGCGAACCACCTTGAGGGACTGACCCGCGATAAAACCGACCGCACTTCTCATCCAGTCCGAGACCTCGCCCAATACCTTCGCGTCATCCCAGTAACCGACGACAACCTTGCGCGGGAGGCGCAGGCGGGCGCCGATAAAACCGTGCTCCCGGTCTCCGTGCGCCGACTGGTTGAGGTTCATGAAGTCCATGTCGATCTCGCCGAAGGGGATCTCCCGGTTAAACTGCGTGTGCAGATGGAGCATCGGCTTATGGAGGATCTTCAGGCCGTTGATCCACATTTTCGAGGGTGAAAAGGTGTGCATCCAGGTAATGATGCCCGCGCACTCATCGCGGTAGTTGGCTTCCTTGATGATTGCGGTGATCTCATCCGGGGTCTTGACGACGCCCTTATAAACCAAGGTCCCGCTGACACGTCCGCCCATCGCCTTGACCATCGCGCGGGAATCCTCGGCGACTCTTCGGAGCGTCTCCTCTCCGTACAGGTGCTGTGAGCCGGTTATAAACCAGAATTCGTACTGCTTTAAATCTTTCATATGTTTTCTTCCTCCCCGATCTTGATTGCTTTCAGACGTTTCATTACGTCGTTTTCACCCTCACCGAAATACTTGTGCAGACGGTCGTATTCGGCATATAACCTGTCATAGATTCGCGCGTTCTCCTCGATTGGAAGATACCGTGTTTCCTTAAGCTTACCCAATCGTTCCGCGGCCTCATATACCGAATCGAATCCGCCTCCGGCCACGGCTCCGAAAATGGCGGAACCCAAAGCCGGTCCCTGCGCGCTTCCCGAGATAAAGATCGGCTTTCGAATGATGTCCGCATAGATTTGCATAATTGCAGGGCTCTTTTCCGCGATCCCTCCGGCGGCGTAAAACTCATCGACCGGAACACCGTGTTGCTCAAAGTTCTCGATGATTTTCCGGGTGCCGTATGCGGTCGATTCAACGAGCGCTCGGTACATCTCCTCCGGCTTGGTCTGTAGAGTCATCCCGAGCATCATTCCGGTTAGATCCACGTCGACGAGTACACTTCGGTTGCCGTTCCACCAATCCAAAGCGAGAAGCCCGCTCTCTCCCGGCCTTTGTTCGCTCATTTTTTCTTGGAGGTAGACATGGATGTCCTTTCCTTCTTTTTGAGCGGCCTCGAGATAATCCGCACTGACGCAGTTCTCACAAAACCACGCGAAATGATCCCCGACACAAGACTGCCCCGCCTCATAGCCGAAAAATCCCGGGAGGATCCCGTCTTCGACACATCCGCAGATCCCCGGAACATAACGCTCGTCGTTTCCCATTAACATGTGGCAGGTTGATGTACCCATGATCGCCAACATCTTCCCGGATCCGGTGATTTTGACCGCCGGAACGCAAACGTGCGCGTCGACATTCGCGATCGCTACCGCAGTTCCTTCTTTAAGTCCCGTCAACGCCGCCATCTCGGCCGTGACTACTCCGGCCTTTTGTCCGAGCGGAGTAACGGAGCAATCCAGCTTAGTCGAGACAATGTCCCTCATCCTCGGATCCAGAGCCTCGAAAAACACCTCGCCCGGATACCCCTTCTGCTTGTTCCAGATCGCTTTATAGCCGGCCGTACAACTGTTTCTCGTCTGTACACCCGTCATCTGCCACACGATCCAGTCTGTCGCTTCCATGAAATAATCCGCCTCCTCGTATACCTCCGGAGCTTCGCTTAAAATCTGCCAAATCTTCGGAAAAAGCCACTCGGAAGATATCTTGCCCCCGTAGCTCTTAAGCCATTCCTCGCCCATATCTTCGGCAATGGAGTTGAGTCGGTTGGCCTTATCCTGTGCCGCGTGATGTTTCCAGAGTTTCACGTAAGCGTGCGGATTATTGATGAATCGATCCGCGAAGCATAATGGCGTGCCGTCCCCTTGAACGGGCAACATGGTGCAAGCGGTAAAATCCACGCCGACCCCGATGATATCCTCAGCGGAAACGCCGCTTTTTCGAATGACACCAGCGATCGTCTTCGTTAAGACGTCCAGGTAATCCTTCGGATGCTGAAGCGCCCAATCCGCGCCGAGTCGGGTTCCGTCCGGCAACATCTCATCCATAACCGCATGCGGATAATCGAGAGCGCAGCTCTCGATTTCTATTCCGCTTTCGATATCAACAAGCAGTGCCCGTCCTGACAGTGTTCCGAAATCCACTCCGATTGAGTATTTGGTCATTGGCTCTTCCTCCTTTTTTCCGGCCGATATGATTCGACATATACGTACAAGTTACACAAAAAATCAGAGATTCCGACAGGATTTTCGAATGATCAACTCCGGCTCATACATATACTGCGGCATCCGCATTCTTCCCTCGAGCATACCAACCATGAATTTTGCGGCCTGAATGCCCATTTCCTTCTTGGGATGCCGAATGGTCGTCAGTTTGGCCTCGGAATGCATGGGGGACGCGGAGTCGTCGTACCCGACGACGGAAATATCCTCGGGGACCCGTAGCCCCCGGTCATGGATCGCCCGGATCACCATCAGAGCGCACTGGTCGTTATAGCAGAAAAAGGCAGTGGGAGAGCCTTCCTTCTGAAGCAATGATTGCGCGAACATATACGGGTAGTCATACATTTGCGCGGTGTTGTACTCTCCGATGAATTCCGACGCCTCGGGAATCCCCGCGGCAGAGAGGGCTTTAAGAAAGCCTGCTTTTCGATCGATGCCCTGCTTATCGTCCGTCTTGAAAATCCCCGCAATCCTTCGATGCCTCATTTGCAGAAGATAATCCGTTGCCATCAATCCGCCTTTCAGATCATTCAGGAGAACATACGCGCTTTCGAAGTCATCGTAAAGAGCATTGATAAAGACTGTTTTGATTCCCTTTTCTTCGATACCGCGCAGTAATTTGAGATTGCTGTTCGCTTGCGAGCTGGCGGTCGGCTCGATGATGATCCCGACGACATTATGCTCCAGGACGCTTCTCAGATAGCGGGCTTCGCGCTCTTTGATGTTATTCGTGTTGGATAAAAGCATCATATATCCTTCGTCGGATAAAACCTGTTCGATCCCGGACATAATTCCGGGGAATACAAATCCCGACAGATAGGTCGTCACCACCGCGACGATCCGGTTCTGTCCGGCTCCCTTATCGTAATTACTGAAGGTCCCCTTTCCCTGCTCCTTATAAATCAAGCCTTCCGCTTCCAAGGCTCCGAAAGCCTGTCGAACGGTCTGCCGACTGACTTGAAATTTATCCATCAGTTCGTGCTCCGACGGGATCTTGCTTCTATATGAAATGATATCGTCCCGCAGTAAATGCCGGACGTATCGTTTGACCATTTCACCTTTGGTTATGTCCGGACTGTATTTCATCCCGAAACCGCCTTATCTTGTACGTACATGTTATTTTACATAATCCCTTCTCATCCGACAAGAGCCCTGATCGAAAATTGTCTAGCCCGGCGGGGCCTTTCGCTGGGATCGGAACTCCTTCGGCGTTATTCCTTCACGCTTCTTAAAAAGGTAACTGAGATAATTGGGCTCGTTATATCCTACGGCAAAGGCGATGTTCACGAGCTTCTCATCGGTGGAGACCAATAACTCTTTGGCCTTTTCCATGCGAACGGCGGTCAGATACTCAATGAAGGTCAAGCCCATTTCCTGCGAAAAAATCGTACTGAAATGTGTGGGGCTTAAGGACACAACCGCCGCGACGGTATTCAAAGAAATATCCGGGTTATTGAAATTCTCGCGAATATATTCGCACGCACAGTGCACCAACTTCTTGTGATGACCGCTGTTCCCGCAATCACGAAGCTCAATCGTCTTCATACAGATCTCCGTTGCCAATTCGGCAAAAACCTCCGGAGTCATTGAAGACTGGAATACCTCGCGCATGTCGACGAAGTATTTTGCCACCGGCTTGATGTCGGCCTCCGGATTGAAATTCCGAATGATACGCATGGCCGTATTCGTCAGGTCCATCAGAATATAATATCGATACAAAAGGCTCTGCATTTCATTCTTATCCAGATTTCGGGTGAACTCCTCCACAATGGAAGGCACATCCTCCCGAACGGCGAACTTCAGTTTGTTTTCGATGTTGACGTGATAGAAGCTTTCGGAATATGAGGTGGCGGAACGATCGTTATGATCGATATCTCCCGAGCAGAATACCCTCCCTCTTCGGACCTGACCGAAGGTCTTCAAAAGAATCCCGGATTCATGGTATGCGTCTTTAATGCCGATGATGCGATTCACCACTCCGCTGATGGAAACAGTCAGAATCGTATCTCCGTCATCCTCCATTTCGTGCTTCAGGGTCTGCGCCCTATGATATGCCTTTTCAGTTACTTCAAGATCGGTGTCGCCTTTGATCAGCAAAACGATGTTTTCGATACCGCTGAAAAAATACAACGTGTCGTTTTCTTCTCCGAGCGTGAACTTGACCTTGGATGCGATTAATTGTCGGTTCGGATTCTCTGTAGTGAATTCATAACGACAGAACAGAACAACATATCGCTTGGCCAAAAGCTCAATACCCAACTCATCCGCACGTTTTAATGCTTCGTTTGCGGTGAGCTCGCCGCTGCAGATACGCTCCAAAAGCGAGCCGGTCAGAGCACTGCGGACGATCTGCTCGTCCGTGATCTCTTTAAGAAAAGTAACGCTGTGCCTCTTATGCTCTTCTATGCGCTCAGCCGCTTTACGAAGAGCGGAAAATAAATCGTTCGCCGCGACGGGCTTAAGAAGATACTGATCTACTCCGATGGAGATCGCTTCACGGGCCAGTTCAAACTCATCATATCCGCTGATGATTATGATCCGAAGCCAGGGAATGATCGCTTTGGCATGACGGGATAATTCAAGTCCGTCCATGAACGGCATCTTGATATCCGTGATCAATATGTCCGGTTTTAGATCCTGAATAATGGACAAAGCCAATTCTCCGTCGCCGGCTTCTCCACAGCACTCAAACGGTTCATTGCCTTTTTCGATCGTATTGCGGATGTTTTGCCGGATCAAGGGCTCATCCTCAACCAAGAATACTTTATATGTCATCGGGCGCCTCTTTGGGTGAAGAAATCGCTTGCGAGGACGAGTCGGCGAGAACCGGCAGACGAAGAGTCATTTTACTCCCCTTCTGGTATTCGCTTTCCACCGAAAGCCCGTCGTCGATTTCGTAATACAGCTGAACTCTCTTAAAAACGTTATACATCCCGAATCCCATGTCGGGATTGGACACATCGTAATGAAGCAGGTTTTCGCGAAGTGAGAAAAGGTCCTCTTGCTTCATCCCCAGACCGTTGTCCTCCACGACAAAAACCAGATGTCCGTCCGTCAATCGCCCCGTCAGTTTAACACATCCGCCGCGCCGTGTTTTCTTGATCCCGTGATATATGGCATTCTCCACAAGTGGTTGGAGAAGAATCTTCAGCATGGACTCGCCGAGCATGTCCTCCGCGATATCAATTTCGTAATCCAAAATGGCGCCGTAACGAATTTTCTGGATGGCCAGATAACTTTCGACATGTGACTTTTCTTCGGCGACCGTTACCCAGTCCTTGCCTTTATTGAGCGATAAGCGGAAGAAGTTGGACAGCGCGAGGGTCGTTTTCGCTACCTCTTCGTTCTGTCCGTCCTCGGCAAGAGACAAAATCGTATCCAGCGTATTGTACATGAAATGAGGTGCGATCTGAGCCTGTAAAGCCTTCATTTCAGCCTTCTGAAGATTCTGTTGCTTCTGAATGTTCTGCCGGAGGAGCGCTCCAAGTTTCTCGGCCATCGTGTTCAGACTGTCCGTCAGTTCATCCAGTTCGCTGATTTCCGGTTTCTTGACCCGAATCGAAAAATCTCCTCTGGCGATTTGCGATGCCATGGTCTTCAAACGGATTACCGGTTTGTTGATACTGTGATTGAGTTGCCAATAATTCCGGAACAAAAACACCAGAATGGCCGCAAAGATGGCTATTTGAATAAAGGTCATGATCTCAAGCGAACGCTGTATTCTGGCGTTTTGCATATGCGCGATTTCCATTTCCGCCGCGACGAATTTCTGAATTATGTCATACAGCAAATCACTGACCGCCACGATCTCTCCGAGCAATTCTTCGTTTTCGCGAATCGGCTTGTTTTCGACAATGTTTGTACCGATTTGGTCGACATAACTCTCAAGGGTTTCGAGTGTATTGCGAGCGACTTCGATCAGGTAGCTGTTCCCTCCGGAATTCGCATTTCGATCCAACTCATCGAGTCGGCTCCTGATTTTCTCGATTAATTCGTACTGTGTGTTTTCTTCGAACTTCGTTTTCCCGGAAACAACCCGCCAGATCGTCGGATAGACCTCGTCCTGAACCACGCTCGAAAGGCTGTTTGCGGAATAGACGTTCTCGATGATCCCTTCGTACTGATTCAGGGTAAAGTTATAGTAGAGTGTGCTCATCAGAAAAGGAACGAGAGTCGCCAAAATGATGACAAAATTCGTTACCTGCAGTGTTCTTTTGATGCTTCTGGTACGCACGTATATTGCCTTTCCGTCATCATGGTAACGCGAAATCAATCAGTATCCCCGATCCGCTATGCTGTCAAAATCGGAATACTCATCGAAAACCTTCTCATCAATATAAATATTCTTTTCGACCGTTTCTCCGGCGACGATCCTCCGGGTGATCTCCATCACCTGCGGTCCGCTGTTCGGATTGCACTCGATCACACAATTAACGGATCCGTCCTTCAGATAATCGATAATCTTCTGTGTCGCGTCGACGGAGATAATCACGATGTCCTTACCGGGTCTGATCCCCGCCTCCAACATCACTTCGATCGCACCGAACGTCATATCATCGTTGTGAGAATATAAGACATCGATTTCATTGGGCTCATAGTGCGTCAGAATCTGTTGCATGAGTTCCCTGCCTTTGCTTCTCATAAAATCCCCGCTCGCGCTGAATATGACCTCAAATTTCGGATCGGAGGAAATGACACTGCGAAAGCCCTCGTAGCGCCCGATCGCCGGCGTGGAGTATTCGGTACCGGCCAATTCCACGATACGAACCGGCCCGTCATCAAGTCTGAATTTCTTCTTCAGAAATTCACCTGCCTGCCTTCCCTCCAGATCAAAGTCGGAGCAAAGCGCACATGTATAAAGGCTTTCGTCTTCTGTATCGATCATGCGATCCACGATGATTACCGGGATTCCGGCCGCTTTGGCTTCTCCGAGGACCGTATCCCAACCGGTCTCGACCAAAGGGGAAAACGCAATCACGTCGACCTTATACGCGATGAATGACCGAATCGCCTTGATCTGGTTTTCCGGGTTTTGCATCGCGTCCTCAAACATGATCTTAATCCCCGCCTCATTGGCGGCGTTAATGAGCGAAAGACTGTTCTGTGAGCGCCATGTACTCTCGTCACCGAGCTGGGAATACCCCAGGACGATCGGCTTCTCAACGACCGTTTCCGGGCTTGTGGCATCACAACCGGACATAGCAATCGAAAGACATATGAAGCAAATAACCGAAATGAGCCGTCTGAATTTCTTCACTTGAGGATCCCTCGCTGTCCTATTCCTTATATTATCGAAAATCGCCCGGGACAACTTCACTCTACTATAGCCTTCGACGGTCAGTAAACAACAACTTGGTCAAATCGTAAAAATTCATAGTATTTGCACAAGAATTTATAGTTGATTTCGCTAAAAACCGGGAAACTCATAAAATATCCGGACAAATCCAAAAGGATGAGCATAGTATATTCACCTCGAGCCGACTAACGTTAACCGTAGAGAATGTAACGTCTCTAATTCTACCAACTAATCAGGAGGAGAAAAATTATGAGAAAATTACTCAGAAGCATTAGCATCATGTGTGTCCTCGCGTTGCTCGTGATGGCCGCCGCTTGTACCGAAAAGCCCGCCGAGACGACGGCACCCGCTGTTGCCACAACGACGGCCAAAGCCGCCGACACGACTCCGGCACCTGCCGACGAGTTGATCGTGGTCGGTTTTGCTCAGTGCAAAGCAGACGAGTCCGACTGGCGCATGGCGAACACCAAGTCCATGCAGGAAACCTTGAGTGAAGCAAATGGCTACAAATTGATCCTTGCCGACTCCAACAACGATGCCGCGAAGCAAGTTGCGGACGTTCAAGGCTTCATCGATCAGGAAGTTGACTACATTGTTATCGCCGCGGTCAACATGGACGGTTGGGATACCGTTCTGACCAACGCAAAGAATGCCGGCATCCCCGTTATTTTGATGGATCGTACCATCAACGCCAGCGCAGACCTCTATACCTGCTGGGTCGGTTCCGACTTCAAGGCTGAGGGCGTAAAGGCGACGGATTGGATCTCCACCCGATTCACTTCCGACAAGGAAGTCAACATCGTTAATCTTCAGGGCCAACTCGGAGCATCCGCTCAGATCGGCCGCAGTGAAGCCTTAGTAGAAGCGATTGATAAGAATTCCAACTGGAAACTCCTTGCCCATCAAACCGGCGAGTGGAGCACCGATACCGCAAAAGAGATCATGACTTCCTGGATTCAGCAGCACGGCGATAAGATCCATGTTGTTTATGCTGAAAACGACAACATGGCTGACGGTGCGATTCAGGCTCTCGAAGAAGCCGGAATGAAGGTCGGCGGTGACGACGGCGTCGCGATCATCTCTTTTGACGCAAACAGAGCCTACCTCCAGATGACTCTGGAAGGCAAGATCAACTGCAACGTCGAGTGCAACCCCCTGCACGGACCGAAGGTCGCAGAGATTATCCAAACCATCGAGGCCGGCGGATCTCCCGCTAAGGTCGAGGTTGTTGAAGAAGCGGCTTTCTATTATGACACGATCACCCAGGCGATTGTAGACGCTCGTTCTTATTAATCTCCTGGACTCCCGTACAAAGTTTTTCCGGTGTGATGATTAGGATATTTGGTTCGGGGGGATTTTCGGATCTCCCCGAACCAAAACCAATTAAGGTGAGCGGACAAAATGAATAAACAAACTGATGACATTCAGAATCCAGCACTGACCATGAACGGAATCGGGAAGTCTTTCCCCGGAGTCTGTGCGCTCCGTAATGTTAACTTCAATCTGCGACGCGGAGAGATTCACGCGCTGATGGGTGAAAACGGAGCGGGGAAATCAACTCTTGTCAAGGTGTTGACCGGAGTTTATTCGATGGATTGCGGATCTGTCCGCCTGGACGGAAAGTCCATCATGATTAAATCACCTCAGGATGCTCAGAAACAGGGAATCAGCACCGTTTATCAGGAAGTGAACCTGTGCCCGAACCTGACGGTTGCCGAGAATCTCTTTCTGGGGCGCGAGCCTCGTTCGATGGGCTTGATCGCCTGGCGAAAAATGAACATTCAAGCGACGGAATTGCTCAGAGAGCTCAATATTTCCGCCTCGCCGACGGCTCAGCTTGACAGCTGTTCGATTGCAATCCAGCAGATGATCGCGATCGCACGAGCCGTGAATACAAAGTGCAAATTTCTGATTCTTGATGAACCTACCTCCTCTTTGGATGCCGATGAGGTTCGGCGCATTTTCGCGCTGATGAGGCACTTGAAGGAATCGGGCGTCGGAATCATTTTTATAACGCATTTCTTAGAACAGGTATACGAGATCTGCGACCGGATCACAGTCCTTCGAAACGGAGAGTTAGTTGGTGAATACGAGGTCCGGAACCTGTCGCGGTTGGAGCTCGTCAGCAAAATGATGGGTAAGGAAATCGAAAACCTCTCGGTTCTCAGTTCCGAAAAGGAAAAGGTGAAGCCGGCGGATGAAACTCCGATCATTGAGGCTGTCGGCTTATCCAGCGGCAACGCCAAGGTCGCCCCTTTTGATCTAAAAATGTATAAAGGCGAAGTCGTCGGATTCGCGGGGCTTCTCGGTTCCGGGCGAAGTGAGCTCGTCCGCTCGATTTACGGAGCGGATAAATCGGTGATCGGAAAGCTTTATGTCAGAGGTAAAGCTTCGCGGATCAAAAAGCCGCTGAGCGCCATAAAAAAAGGAATGGCGTATTTGCCGGAGGATCGAAAAGCGGAAGGGATCCTGTCCGAGCTTTCCGTACGGGAGAATATCGTCATCGCTCTCCAGGCAAAAAGAGGAATGCTTCGACGCATCTCCCGAAAGGAAGCGGAGAAATACGCCGATGAATATATAAAACTATTGAGCATCAAGACCGCCGGAACCGAGACGCCGGTCAAGAGTCTTTCCGGAGGTAACCAGCAAAAAGTCATTCTTGCGCGTTGGCTTCTGACCAATCCGGAGTTCATGATACTGGATGAGCCGACCCGGGGAATCGACGTGGGAACAAAGACTGAGATCCAGAGACTGATCCTGAAACTCGCGTCGGAGGGTAAAAGCATCGCGTTTATTTCTTCGGAAATGGATGAAATGATCCGAACATGCTCCAGAATGGTCGTCATGCGCGATCGCCGAAAAGTCGGTGAACTCAGTGAGGAAAACATAGATCAGAGTATGATTATTCGGACTATCGCGGGGGGTGACGGAAATAATGAATAAGGTCGTCGTACAAATCAAACGTTTCTTTTCGAGACTGATCGTTATCTTTCAGCGCTTGTTTTCGATTCTGGAAACACCCTTGCGAAAGATATTCGGACATAAGCTCGCCATTCCGCTTCTTGTCCTGACGGCCGTCATCGTACAGAACATCATCTCGACTCCGAATTTTTTCGATATTTCGATCAAGAATGGTCTTCTGTCGGGATATATCCCAAGTATAATGGATGAAGCCGGAGAATTGCTCATCATTACTTTGGGCATGACCTTGGTCATTGCGGTTTCCGGCGGCGTGGATCTGAGTGTCGGTCCGATCATGGCGATTGCGGCAAGTTTTTGCGGCCTTCTTTTGAACGGATCCGAATACCGGACCGACGTGTTTCAAAACCCTTATATCCTGGCCTTGTTCATCGGACTTCTGGCCGGTGTCCTGTGCGGCGCCTTTAACGGAATCATGGTTTCATATCTGAAAATTCAGCCGATGATCGCGACGCTGATCCTGTTTACGGCCGGTCGGTCGATCGCGAAACTGATCACGCATGGCCAGACCATATATATTATGAATCCTGTTTACAAGTATTTGGGGGTTCAGATTCCGGGGGTTCCCATACGAACTACGATTTTGATCAGTCTCCTTTTTGTCATCCTCGTCACGCTGCTTGTAAAGTTGACCAGTCTGGGGCTTTATGTGCAAAGCGTCGGCATCAACGGCTCCGCTGCTCGCCTGGTGGGCCTGAATTCGAATGCGGTTAAATTCATGGCATTCGTGATTTGCGGACTTCTGGCCGGCGTTGCCGGCCTTGTGGGCTCCAGCGGAGTCGGAAGCGTCAACTCAGGAGAATTGGGCATGTCCATCGAGATGGACGCGATTCTGGCGGTCGCTTTGGGCGGTAACAGTCTGAGCGGAGGAAAGTTCAGCATCGCCGGCTCTGTCATCGGCGCATATACCATTCAGGCGATTACAACCACGCTTTACGCAATGAATGTTCGCCCCGATCAGCTGAATGTTTTCAAAGCCCTGATCATCGTTGTGATCATCGTCGCAAGCAGTGAAATCTTCAAAGAAAGAATCAAGAGATTGATCCGCAGGATCCTGAGTTCAATCCCTAAATCTTCAAAAAAAACCACAGTCGTCGGGGGGTGCAGTGATGAAAATTAAACCGCATACAACCGGAGACTCTTTCCCCCTTCTGAAGCGTAAGCGCATCAGCAATACGGGAATCCTTCTGATGATTACCATACTGCTCTTTTTCACGCTTTATTTCGCTTCGACGATCTATTTCAAGAGCAGTAACTTCGCAAAGTATTCCGTATTCTTTAATTTACTCAACAACAAAGCTCATTTACTCTTGCTGGCTTTGGGGTTGACCGTGGTTCTGATCACCGGTAGTATCGATATTTCTGTCGGAAGCGTAACCGGATTAGTCAGCATGGTGATCGCAACAATGCTCACACAGGAAGGGGTCGACGCGATTTGGACCATCCCCGCCTCGCTTGCAATCGGGATCGTTTTCGGTGCCGTCCAAGGCTTTCTGGTCGCGTACATAGAAATTCAACCGTTCATTGTCACTCTTTCGGGATTGTTTTTCGCCCGCGGCATGATCAGCGTCATCAACGCCGTCTCGGTACCGATCTCTGATAAAACCTTTATGAGCTGGTCCGGCGCAAAAGTTTTTATTCCCTTTCTTTATAACGAACGTAAAAACGGGACTCTCGATATCGCATATCTGACTCCGGCTTCCATCATTGCGATCGTAGTCCTGATCATCCTGATTATCACGCTCAAAAAGACCAAGTTCGGCCGCGCGCTTTACGCAGTCGGCGGCAATCCGCAAAGTGCGTTACTGATGGGAATCAATGTACGGAAGACAAAATTCATGGCACACGTGCTTTGCGGGCTTCTCGCCGGCATCGGCGGCTTCCTCTTCACCCTCTTGTCTCCGTCCGGAAACCCCGGGAACGGAGTCGCCTACGAAATCGACGCGATATCATCGAGCGTGATCGGAGGCGTGATGTTGAGCGGCGGTGTGGGACTTCCCATCGGCACACTGTTCGGCGTGCTGATCAATTCCCTGATTGAGCGGGTCGTCCCTCTGTTGGGTATCACCGAAGCCTCGTGGCCGCGGATCATCACCTCGGCGTTTCTCTTTATCTTCATCGTCCTTCAGAGTTTGTTTATCGGTGCAGGCAGTAAGAAAGGCCTGAAGTTGACTTTACAGAGATGGATGACGAACCTTCGGCATGTTTTCTCAAGAAGAAAAAAGAATCAACCGTCCTCCTGAGCACAACATTTCTTTTCATAACCAAAGAGCAGATAAGCGGGTTTCGTGAATCGGGATCCGCTTTTTCTATCCGTTCCCGCTTTTCGATCGAAAAGCGGCCGGAATCGCCTGAGATTAATGTAAACAGGGTGTAATCGTATGGACACGTTACGGGATTACTATAATAACTATAGTCATACTATTTTCAGGCATAATGACACCTCATAACACCCGCCGAAAGGAACCGAAAATGGCAAAATATGAAAATACGTTAACAGGAAATTTCGATGATTTTGTTCGCTATATGGATAACGCGATCACTTCGGGAAGTATGACCGCAACCTTTGAAGACGGCAGTGATTTCACCGTGAGTAACGCCCGCGTCTCCGTGCGCGTGTATGAGCGCTACAGTATGATCGGCGGGAATCGCGTCAGTCTCAACCTGACAATCCTTGGCATCAAAGATCAAATCGCGGTCTCCGCGATCACCTCCGGCGGCAGCCAGGCAATGTTTTTCAAGATCAACACGTTTGGCGAGGAGGCTTTTCTCGACGAGTGTGCGTCGGCGATCGATCACTATTCGTCCGCTAAATAAGCTGTACTTGGAGAATGGAACGAGGACAAATTTGTATGGAAACAAAAACATGGAATCGTGATGGTTTCGCCGGATTTATCGTTTTGGGACTTCTGGCCCTCGCTGTTGCATTGATGACCACAGAACTTCTGCGGCGTGATATCGTTTTTTACGGGTTATCGATCCTATGGGTTCAGACGGTCGTAACAGTCCTGTTTTTCTTGTTATTCTTTTCCTCGGTCCTCTTGATCGGCATCTTCTCTCTGCCCGCTTTTCGGAGCAAAAGAAAACGCCTCGCGATCCCTTTCGGGATCCTGACGGTACTGTTGGGTTTTTTCCTGATCCTTATACTTCTCTCGGTATTTTCTGATCCAAGTTCTATGTCGTTGATTCCGGTTCTCGCTTTGACGACTCTGGTAGTGACAATGATCGCTTTTTTTGTGTACTACCGTGCGAACATCCGAACTCGCGTTCCCGCAATCGCGCTCATCCTTCATGCCGGATGTTTCGCAACATTGATCGCTGTCTACATCGTTGATCGAATCTCGTACGGGGTTCCCTCTTCCGTATGTGGGGCTTCGTTGCTCGGAGATCTGCCTTCGATCCTCTCTTATGCACTCGGGATATCGGCGTTGTTTGTCCTTTTGTTTTTCATAAAACCGAATCCCCTTCCGGATCAGGCGGATACCGTGACCGATAAGCCGGCCGAGACGGTACCGGCACAATAAGTCCGGAACAGGATCGCTCTTCTCAGAGTACGAGAAAATTTTTGAATGCGGGCGCTTAACTTTTCGAGACTTCGACTCCTTTCGTGTGTTGTTAAAACGATGGAGCAGTCGCCGTCCGAACCAAGGAGCGCAATCATCAGAACGGACTCTTTCGATGGTGAAACGGACATTTTGTAGCGCGAAAAATAATCGTGCCGCGATACTTCATTCCTCCTCGATTGCGTAGTATACTTTTTGTGGGAGATATGAAATATGAACGGGGATTTTGAATTTGTAAAAACCAAAACGCAGATCCGACGCCTCTCTGATTTGGCAAGAGCGATCTGGAACGAGCATTTTCCGCCGATCATAGGCCAAGAACAGGTCGACTATATGGTCTGTCGCTTCCAGTCGGAGTCGGCGATCAGCAAGCAGATCCGAAACGAGGGCTATCAATACTATTTCATCCCCTGTGACGGAAAAAACGTCGGTTTTTTCGCGATCCGCCCAGACTCGGATGCTCTTTTCCTGAGCAAAATCTACATCCTTCACGACTACCGCGGCCGAGGTCTAGCGCGCGTGTCTTTTGAGTTTATCGAGGATCAATGCCGGCTTCTAAAACTTCCGCGGATCCGCCTTACGGTCAACCGCGGGAATGCCCGGACGGTCGACATTTACCGGAAGATCGGCTTTTCGATCGTAAGAACTCAAGTCGTCGACATCGGAGGCGGCTTTGTGATGGATGATTATGTAATGGAAAAGCCGGTGCCGGCAAAACGTGACTAACCGGCAACGATGATCCTTTTCATCTTTACTCAATCTGAACGATAACTCCGCTGTCGTTTTTTCCCTTATGAACATACCGTTCCCGTAATCACCGGCTCTGAAGGTATATATTGATTCGGCTGCTGAGAATACCCGCGGTCTCCGACGCGGTCTTCTGCCCGGTCAGCGCCGGCATGCACTCTTCAATAATGATTTGCATCAACGCATAATCATTTTCTTCGATCATGTTGAGCGAGTCAATCATCCGCGCCGCTCCGTCGAGCGTTGGGACCCCAACATATAAAGAAGCATCAGGGCCGAGCGTTTCAATGTCGCAAAACGATGTCGTGATCACGCCGCGAACCGGATACATAGCATATTTCTTTCGAATATAGCCATCATCATTTGAGGGCTGAAACATTACCGGCATCGGCTGAATACTGCTTGCTTCATCGATACGGCCGCATGTCAGGGCATAGTCGAGGAGTGCATTCATCTGTTCTTCCGTGACCGTAAAGTTTCCGCTTCCGTCCAGATAGTGATCGATGTCGCAGATGATTGCGGAAACCAACAAATCCTGACTGTTAGCGGCCGGAAATACCGTTTCTCGGAACCGATTTCCGGATCGTCAAGAAGATAGAGCATCATATCGAGCAGGAGTCCGTTTCTTTCCATCTCCGGGAAATCATAAATCTTTTAATTTCCGATCAATTGTATTTTCGAAATGAACCTCCCCTCGAAGATATGGTTTCGGTCCGGTCTGGGGGGGAAAGACACATATCAATCCAAATCCTTCGGTCGATCCGGGTTGAGCGGCATTTGACTGACAAAATCGGCAATGCCCGCGCATATCTTCAGTTGATAGTCCGGATCGGACAAGAGAAGATCTTCTTCTTTATTGGTCATATAGCCCATTTCCAGGAGGAAACTCGGAATATCGGTAGCCCAGTTCAATCCGCTGTAGCGTCCCGAGGGAAAACACCCTCGATATTTAGCGCCGGTTGCCTCCGACAACGCCTCACCGAGCATATCCGACCATTCAACCAGTTTGCTTTTATGTTTTCCGGTGTCTGCGACAAATACCCCGATCCCCTTTCGATTCGGATCACTGCTCCCGTCGCAATGAAGCCGAATATAGGCATCCGGAGAGTAGCTGAGGGCAAATTGTGCCCGTTCGATGTTCGAGATGTTCACGTCATTTTCGGTCCGGGTCATATAAACAACGCATCCGAGTTTTTCCAGATAAGCGCGCAGAAGAAGTCCGATCTCCAGATTCACCTCATATTCCGGTCTTCCCGTCGCGACGCCTTGGGTTCCTGCGGAAACCTTATCCTTGGAGCCGGACATCGTCGGTGAAAGCGGCTCCTGTTCGCGGTTCGGCTTCTCTTGGTGTCCGGGATCCAAAACCACGACATAGCCGGTCAGATCCGGTCCGGTTATACCGGAGGGAATGGTCGGAAGCGATTGCGTCGTGGTCGCTTGGGGCGTTATTTCCGAAACAGCAGGAAGCGTCGTCTCAGCAGCGGATGATTCCGTAATTGAAGAAGTCTCTTCGGTCGAGGTGGTCGCACCCGAAGTACCGACCTGAGCGGTATCCATCGTACTGTATGTTTCCGAAGCACGCATGTGCGCGATTTGATCCATCACGACGATCACACCGATCGCAACAACACAGCAAAGGATTGCAATGATGAGCACAAGGATCATCACGCCTTGCTTGCGAAAAGCTTCTCTGGGTTGGGGTTGGGAATGCTTGCGCATATACGCTCCCGGTATTTCGTATTCGGAAACAGTTTCCGTCACATGGTATTTTACCACTATATGGTATTTTACCACACGAAGTCGCGGTTACATGCTTTTTGCTTTTACAAATGATTTTGTTAACTGTATAATTAATTAAATATTTACCTTAGGAGAACAGTATGAATAAACAAGCACTTGTCGTTGGCCTGGGGTTTGCGGGGGCGGTCGTAGCGAGGTCGTTGGCGGATGCGGGATTTACCGTTACCGCGTTTGAGAAAAGGCCGAATATCGCCGGAAATATGTTTGAATACGAACGATCGAACGGAGTTCGCGTTCACATGTACGGACCGCATATTTTCCACACCGACCTGAAGCATGTTTTTAACTATGTCAGTTCTTTCTCGTCTTTTTATCCCTATTCGCATCGCGTACTGGGCATGATCGACGGAGTCCTTGTTCCGATCCCTTACAACTTCACTTCAATCGACAAGCACTTCTCTCCGTCGAAGGCGGAAAGCCTGAAACGCAAACTCTTAAGTGAGTATCCACAGGACAGCCGGGTTCCCGTCTCGGATCTTTTACGTCATTCGGATCCTGAAATTGCCGGGCTGGGCGGCTTTGTTTTTGACAAAGTATTCAAAAATTACACTGCCAAGCAATGGGGAACGCCTGTCGAAGAATTGGATCCTGCTGTTCTTCGCCGCGTACCGGTCGTCATCGGAGAAGACGATCGGTACTTTCACGACGCCATTCAAATGATGCCTCTTATGGGATATACGGAGCTTTTCGATAATATGCTTAGGCACCCCAATATTCACGCGCACTTGAATTCGGATGCGCTGAACAGAATCCGTCCTCATGTTTCTTCCGGGAAAATACTCTTAGACGGTGTTCCTTTTCAAGGACCGGTATGTTACACGGGGTCTGTTGACGAGCTTTTTGATTATGTGTTGGGATCACTTCCCTATCGCAGTTTGGAATTGCACATGGAAGACCATCCCGTTGATCTCTATCAACCCGCATCTGTGGTCAATTACCCGAACGATGAAGCCTTCACTCGAATTACGGAATTCAAGCATATGACGCTTCAGGATTTGCCGTGTGCGACAACGATCATGAAGGAGTATCCTATGGATTATCAGCCCGGCGGACGACTCATACCCTTCTACCCGATTCAATCCGACCGCAACAAGAAACTCTATCAGGATTATCTGGCACTCTGCGAAAAATACGAGGACCTGTTTCTTTGCGGCAGATTAGCAGAATATAAGTATTACAATATGGATGCCGTCATTGACCGGGCACTTACGGTATCAACACGCATCAAGGAAACCCCGAGATACGAACAGGAGGGCTGAATGAAAGACGCTGCAAACGATTTACTCTATATCGTAATGCCGGCTTATAACGAAGAAGCCAACATTGAAACGGTCGCCAAAGAATGGCATCAGGTAGCGACAGAATTCGGAACCGATTCCCGACTTGTGATTTTTAATGACGGAAGCAAGGACGGGACCGCGACAAAACTTAAGGAGTTGGAGGCTTCTCTTCCGAATCTGATCGCGATCAACAAGGATAATTCCGGACATGGAGCAACGCTCCGTACGGCATATGAGTATGCCCTCCGGAACGGTGCCGGATATATATTCCAAACCGACAGCGACGGCCAAACACTTCCGAAGGAATTTGCGACATTCTGGCAGCTCAGGGAGTCATACTCCGCAATCATCGGTCATCGAAACCATCGGCAGGACGGATTTTCGAGGAAATTTGTGACCAAAGTTCTGAAACTGGTTGTCTTGGTGATTTTTAAGAACAATATTCCGGACGCCAACACCCCTTTCCGCCTGATGAACCGTCAAACGCTCGAGAAATATCTGCCGCGCGTACCGGAGGGATATAACCTTACGAATGTCCTCTTATCCGTTCTAATGGCGGATGCCGGTGAGAATGTCCTCTATCGCCCGATTACCTTTCGTCCGCGTCAGGGCGGAAAGAATTCGATCAATATGAAGCGAATTTTCAAAATCGGACTTCAGGCTCTTCGGGATTTTCGCGTTATTCGCAAGGAAATGAAAAATACCGGGAAATAATCTTGTCCACCGTTTACCGAAGCAAAAGCAGCCGTTCGGCTGCTTTTTCATGGACTTTTCCGGATCCGGATCACTAGCAATTCTTTATTATTACCCGCTCCATAGCATCCGCGGCGGCTTCGCAGGAATCCAGAACATTCTCCATCGACTTATAAATTTCCTGCCACTTAATAATGTCGAGGACATCCTTCTCCTTATTGAAAAGTTCCTTCATTGATGACTGAAACAGCGCGTCTCCCTCTTCTTCTATGTTATTGATTTGAACCAGGATCGGAGAGAGCTCCTTAGATTTCTTGAAATTCTTGAATTCGACCGCGGCCGTGACAAGGGCCGAACACGCCTTGGTGATCAGGTTACACATACCCTTGCCGCGCTTCTTGGCGGATTCGATCGACATCATGTCGAGCATAATTGCGACATCGTCGATTGAGTCGATCGTTTCTTCGATGGAGCGGGAGATCTCCATAATATCCTCCCGTTCGATCGGCGTAATAAAGGATCGATTCAAATGGAAGTAGACTTCGTGATAGAGCCGGTCTCCTTCGTGCTCGATCTCATGGATCGCATTCGATTTCAAGTGAGAGTCTGAAAGATCATCCAGAAGCTCATCCAACCCCTCCGCCGCGCGGTTGCAAATAGACGCCGCCTTGATAAACAAATCGAAATAATCCGCTTCCTTACTCCTTCTCATTTTCCTTACCTCTCTTTTGTGCCGACGTTTAGAACAATTTCAGGAACAACTTAGCCATCAGGAAAGAAATCAATCCGCAACCGGGAAACGTCAGGACCCACGCCAGGATCATATCTCTCGCAACTAACCAATTGACTGCGCTTAATCGCTTCGAAGCGCCGACGCCCATGATCGCCGTCGTCTTCGTGTGTGTTGTGCTGACCGGCACTCCGGTCAGTGTTGAAAGCAGAAGACAAAATGAAGCCGCCATGTCCGAGGCAAAGCCCTGGTACTTCTGAAGTTTGACCATATCCATTCCGACCGCCTTAATGATGCGGTAGCCGCCGACGGAGGTGCCGAGGCCCATCACGACCGAACATATGACAATCAGGTACCAAGGCACACCAAAAGAACCATCCGCCATTCTTTCTACGATAAAAGGAGAGCTCGGCTCCGCAATTCTAAAGTAATAAATGCTGAGAAGAAAAATACCGATGAATTTCTGGCCGTCCTGAGCGCCGTGAAGAAAAGCCATCATCGCCGCGGCCGCCATTTCTCCGAAGTGAAACACCTTATCCGCGGTCCTGCGCTTCACTTTTCGAAAGGCAATCTCGATGCCCTTGACACTGATCCAGCCCGAAATGAATCCCAAAACGGACGAGATCAAAAGTCCGATCAGGACGAGCATCCACTGTTCCTTGCTGACCTGGTCAAATCCGCCCGCCAAACCGATGGCCGCACCGGTAACGCCCGCGATCAACGCGTGGCTCTCACTGGTCGGGATCCCGAAATACCACGCAGCCGTTGCCCAGATAACGATCGAGAACATCGCGGCGGCAAGAACGACCAATGCATCCTTCTCCTGTCCCGGATTGATCACGATCATCTTACTTAATGTATCGGCGACCTTTGGGGAGAGTACAGTCATGATCAAAACGCCGAGGAAATTCATGACGACCGCCATCTTGACCGCGGCGGCCGGCGTAATAACGCGCGTAGATACCGCCGTGGCGATCGCGTTGGGCGCGTCGGTCCATCCGTTAACGAATATCACGGCGAGCATCAGGACCACGATAACGATCAAGCTAAACCACATGTGTTCTCCCCTAAAACATATAAGTCCGTGCGCTCACTGATAATTGGTCGAGGTGAAGAGACTCGAACTCCCGACATCCTGCTCCCAAAGCAGGCGCGCTACCAACTGCGCTACACCTCGGTTCAAAGAAAACCGCAACAGACTCGATTATACTCAATTGACGGTTCGAATACAATCCTGAAGGATCGAGTGACAGCGAATCAATATCTTAAATACCAAAAAGCGTTTTCAACAGAACATATATCAAAAAGGCGATGACAAAGGCAGACACAACGACGGAGATAAAGCGGAAAACTTTCTTGAACACCCGCCAGACGGTCTCGCGATCCCGTTGTCGTAATTCCTTTTCACTCAGTTTGGGACCATTCCTGTACTCCGGCTTGTAAAGAAACAAACCGCATTTCAGGCACACGGATCTTGATCCGTTCTCGGTTTTACATTTCGGGCACTTCATCGACTGTCGAGCTCCTTTTAATCAATATCCGGGTGACTTTTCGATTCAATTATACTCCAAAAAACCGCATTTTTCCTTCGATGATCCCATCTGTGCGAACAATGTACTCCTTTGGATTCCTCACGCAATCGAATCGTCGCAGGCTTCCGTCAGGAAAAAGTCTCTTGCTGACTCCTCCGGCCCCGAATGACAGTACGCTTCTTCGGTCACTCATCATGCCAACATTATAAACACATTCATGCTTCGGCTTCGAGAAGCCCGTATTTTCAAGACCCCCTACCGTATCCTTTTGTTTGTAAAGGTAGTACGGACGATAGCCTTCCCGGAAAAGGCCGGCTTGAGCATAGCGGATCATCTCATCGGCGATCCGTCCCCTTTGGGCGTCCTCGGTCACCGCCCCACGATCCATCAAAGCGCTCCGCTTCTTGCTGAGCGCGTGTACGGTGATATTTTCGGGCGACAAAGACAGGATTCGATCCATCGAGAATCGGAAATCATCGATGTTTTCACCGGGTAATCCCGCGATCAAGTCGGTATTCATGCTCGAAAACCCGGCTTTTCGAGCCGCCTCATATGCACGGAAGAATTGATCGCTCGTATGATGTCTGCCGATTTCAAGAAGAGTCCTGTCACGGAGCGTTTGCGGATTTACGCAAATTCTTTGTACCCCGGCGGAAACCAACCCCTCCAGCTTCTCTTCATCCAAAGTATCCGCGCGGCCGGCCTCCACCGTAATCTCGGCATCACGCTCCGGGCAAATCCGGTTCAATACACCATTTACAAAATTTCGCAGAAGTCCGTTATCCATGACGGTTGGTGTTCCTCCTCCGAAATATACGGAACGAACGTTGCGAACGACCCCTGCCAATCCGGTGATCTCCCTAAGTACCGCTTCCGCGTATTCCGAAAGAAGCTCCGCGCTCGCCCTGCTTTCCTGCGTGATAAAGGAACAATAAGAGCAACGACCCGGGCAAAAGGGGATTCCGATGTACACAAACAGATCGTCATCGACGGTCCCTGAAAGGATCCGGTCCTCCGCACGCGCCGTATCGACCGCCAAGCCCGCCTTGTCCCGTCGAACGTCATAGAGGCTCTCCAGGCCTGACTCGCCAGCCTCCCGCGCGACGATGGTCGGACGAATTCCGGTCAGCGAGCCCCAGGGAAAGGCCTTGTCGGTAATTTTCGAGAAGATGCGATAAAGTTGTCTTTTCACCTCCCGGTTCGGAGAAAGCGGATACCGAGAGTCCGGCTCCTCAAAAATCTCCGTCCCGGTCACAGTCGTATAAACACCGCCAAGTGGATTCACCGTGCTCTCAATCACGATCTCTTCCGGATACTCAGCCATAATACACGTTCCGTCACAACGCACCGACGACCCGAGAAACAGCCTGCAAATTTCAGCTGCCGGGAAAAGGCTTTTGTGTCCGTCGGTCAAGACAGTTATCAATCCGGATCTCCTTTGATATGCGAAAAATAATAATCGATAATCAGTCGACTGACCAGTGAATAACTGTGAACCCCTTCCGGTTGAAGGTTCGATTTGAGATAGGCATCGTTAACCTCCGTCGATATCTCTTCGACCGGCCCTTCAAACTGCTCCCAATATTCATAAGACAGATTCAAATCACGGTATGCGGATTCCGGAATCGATCGGGCGATCCGTGCGTATTCATCAGGATCGACGACTGCCAAATCGCTCGATATATAACCGAGCGCAAACATGTATCCGCTGTATCGAAAATCGGGCCGGTCGCTGGCCACGCAAGCAAGAAACCCCGCAAGGTTGGCGTCCTGCTCGCGTGCGATCCCGCGGACATGACTGATCTCATGGCATATCGTCATGGGTATCGTGTGTGCCGGAACGTCTACGTTTGCATTCGCTTCTCCGAAGAAGGGAAAATACATACCGACGATCCCCGTATAGGACCAGTAGTGCGACAGCGCCACCGGCTTTACTCGCACACCGTTCCCCGACAGAACCGGAAATTCGGAAGAAGCGAGATCCATCGCATTGCTCCCCTCCCTCAGTAATTCCTTCAATCCGTTGATCGGGAGCATGCCGCCCCTTTCGTTTTCGGGAAGGATCGTACGATTCGCGACGACACCCTCCGCCAGCCAGTTCATCACCTCTGCCAATTCTTCGGGGCTTCTTTCCGCGGGAACGATGCCCAGCGTTTCATGCAAGGGGCGTCTGGCGTATTGTATGCCGTGCATCAGCGTAAACGAGAGTGATATCAAAAAGATTACCATGCAGGATACAATCGCGGAGCGGTAAAAGAATTGCTTTCTCTTATGGCTTCGAACTGCGTGATAAATGTACCAGATAATCAGCAAAGGCGAAGAGAGCACCGAGAAAACAATGAATATCTCGGTCAGCGAAATCGGTGCCAAGGACGATAAATAGACGACCGGTCGCGAAATAACCGGAAATATTTCCGTCGCGTAATGCTCTGCCGACGCAGGGTATCGGGACAGTATGCCGGGAAGCATCAGAATAGCAGTCGTCGCCAATATCAAGCCGACAAGCGGAAGAGCTTTTTTAATCCATTGATCAATCTTTTTCAAAGAAATTTCCTCGCAAATACAAAATACAGCCGGTGCATCCGGAAATACCAAGTCTATCCGAACGAACGTTTACCATATTTGAGCATACCTTCCGAAGAAAAGGATTGCAAGAATGATCGGCTGATGAACGAGGTAAACGATCAGGGAATGTTGTCCGATGAATTCAAACGGAAGGACGATTCGACGAAACCATTTCGGGGCACCGGGAAATCTGGTTTGCCTCTGAACATAGAATATTCGTCCGATTGTCATACCGATCAAGAAGATACCCAGAGCCGGAATGATCGGCAAATAGTCGCCCATCGAAATCACGTCCTTCGGCAATACTCCAAAAGGCAGAAATGCGTACGTATTGACGTTCCCGTTATACATGTTCACGATCGGCCTCAGTGCAAAGATCAGGAGGGCCAGGGCAACCGTCGCAGTATTAACATATGGGGAATAGTATGTAGGCGTGTCCATCGGAACAGGATCCGAAGATTGTCCCCGTCTTTCTATTTTCTCGATCAGCCAACAGACAAAGGTCCCGACGGTCAGCAAGTGGAGTATGTTGAAAAAGACAAAAAGTCCGTCGGTTTCCAGATCCGAAATGACTTGCGAATAATAAAGCGCAAAAGACACCGCAGCCATTACTCCGGATATAACAATCGACCCGATCAACATTCGAAACGAACGCGCCAGATTGTTTCTCGAAAAGGTACAACAAATCCCTGAAACCAATATAAAACAAGACAAGAAAAACGGCTGAAGAAAATAGTTGAAAAAAGCACCGTTCATAAAAGTGGTTAAACTGATTCCAAACAAATAGTTATATCCGAAAAGACCTTGCAGATCCCAAATCAGATGATGAAGGATCATCATAAATATCGACAGTCCGCGAATTACATCCAACTCAAACGCGCGTTTCTTTCCGGCCATCATCACTCCGAATACATTGCCGCGCCGATGGCGGTCGCAAACTCGGACTTATCGGGCACAACGAAATTTACTCGATACAGATCGGAGAAAACGGCGAACAAAGCCGCGCATTGCGAGACTCTTGTCATCTGTCCGGTAAATACAACATCTGATAAATTAACATTACGGGCTGCCAAGACGGCCATTGTACCGATCGATTGAAACACCAAATTAAAGATTCCCAACGCCATATCCGCGCGGGACGCGTCATCCGACATTTTTCCGAAATTCGAAGCGGTCGTCGACATCGGAAGACCCGGGATTTCGATTCTCGAAATGTCTTCGATCGATAAATCAATTTTCCCCAGATTCCCCTCGGATGCCAACTCGGTCAGAATATCAAAGTCGCGAACATTCAGAAGACTGGCAGATAACCCGAGCACCGTCCCGCCTCCGACTCCGGAGCCGATGATGTGTCGAACACGGGAGTTGTCCGCCTCAACAAAAGCCGTGCCGGTTCCCATGCTGACAACAACGGCATGATCAAGCCCGGAAAGGCGGAGTCCTCCGAGACCGGTCGCGAGAAACTCCTGAACACGAATCGTCTTAATACCCAAAAGATCACCGGTGGGGAACGACGCCCCCACACCGGTGATCATGAGTCTTGATATATCCGAAATATGAAGATGGTGAATATCGATAAATTTTCCCAGCGCACCGAATGCCGAGGTAACGGGATCCGTGGCGGTAACAATCTCGTGTCCGAAGGTGCTTCCATCCTGAATACCGACAATCTTGGTTGTGCTTCCGCCAACATCAAGACCAATCACGATTCCCATAGAAAGAATGCTCCCCTCCGGGCTTAAAATACGTCTCCTTTGACCTTAGCGGGCCATTCTGTACTGCTCGGGGTATTCGACCGTATCCTGAGGTGCGATCTCCTTGTCAACCAGGGAGACGGATCTCGGAACTGCGACAAAGCTGTGAGCCCGTGCGTCAATCGGTTTAACGTTGCCGTCCATAGCATACGTGGAACCGGAAATAAAGTCAATGACACGCTGGGCGATCTTTGCATCGACGTTCTCGATGTTGCAGATTACCATGTGGCCGGCTCTCAGATGATCGCATACGCGCTGAGCGGACTGAATGTTATTCGGTTGCATAATTACCAACTGCTGTTCTCCCGCTTTGATCGGAACAACTTTCTGGGGGGAGGATCTTTGCGGAGCGGTATAATGCATCATCGGATCCGGAATGTTACCGGGCCGAAATTGCTCCTGTTGAGGGTATGCCTGCTGGGAAACCGGAGCATCATACTCCTCTTCAACAGCCTCGTCATAATCATACTCACCCTCGTAATCAAAATCGGCATCATCCGGGTATCCGGAAAGTTTGTCTACGATCTTCTTGAAAAAACCAGCCATCTTCACTACCTCCAAATATCATCTTATTCACTATCGACTCAAATAAATAAATTAACGAGCTAACTAGTGAAAAGAATCACTAGGGTCAGTATAGAAGTGTTTGTTGAACGGTTCAATAGAATGGGGGAACAAGTAAAAGGACTGTAATTGACCGGAAACAATAACCGCCTATTCTAACAGACTCCTTACGTTAAAGGGCGCATTGTGCCCGTGAAGTTTCCGATGAACAGTCTCGTGATGTGCTTCCAGCCTCAAGTTCTCGGGCCGAATATTGCAGTACCGATTCGTATGTGCGTTGCTCCGCACCGGATAGCTTCAATATAATCCTGACTCATACCCATCGAAAGGATGGTCCACAATTCGGGCCGATCGACAATTTTGCGGGTACGTTCAAACAACTCCCGCAGTTCCTCAAAAACCATCCGAGGAGTGTATGCGCACGGAACGATCGGTGCCATGGTCATCAATCCGCGTACGGCAACGCCCGGATAATCCGCGGAATGACGCAAGATCGTTTCGGGATCCGTCTTCGTGAACCCGTGTTTGCTTTGCTCTTGAGAAATGTTGATTTGAAGAAGAACATCGGTAACGGTCCCGGCAGACATTGATCGGTCGGAAATCTCACTCAGGAGACGTGCCGAATCCACGGAATGAATCAACGAAACATTGCCGATAATTTTCTTCACCTTATTGGTTTGAAGAGTGCCGATCAGATGCCATTCCGGATAAAACCCGTCCCGTTCCAATTCTTCTTTCTTCGAAAGCAGTTCGGTCACCCGGTTCTCTCCCAAATGACATACACCGAGTTTGACCGCGGCTCGAGCGTAATCGGCGGGAAAAAACTTTGAAACGCCGATCACCGTGAGTTCAGCCGGGTTTCTCCCTGCGTTTTCCATTTCGGTGCGCACGGTTTTGAGAAACGTCTCCAAACGCTCCTTCATCCGCAATTCAATACTTACTGATGTTTCTTCCATCTTTCTTCCCTATTCGACCTTTTCGTCTTCCGAAATGGTATTGGGGTTCGTTATTACAATCGTGCCGGTGTCCGGTTTGTCAAACCCCACGATCGGGCTGATAATGGCGTATTCACGATCATAATCCAAAATGATTACACTCAGGGCTCGAGCATAACCGCTGGAATTAATGAGAATTTTCCCGTATCCCAGATCATAGTCCGGATCAACCAGCGCGGTACGGGGCACTCTGAGTCCGAACGTGGATGAACGGACAATCTCCACTTCCGCAGTTCTTCTGTCCAGAAGTCTCTCGATTTGATTCGAGGTTCTGAAGACGACAAATACACCGCCTTCGCTCTCAGCGGAGCGAATGACCCGACATTCGTCGATGACGATTCCCTCCGACGGAACGCGAATGGTGTGAACCGAGTCCATCGGGAAGTCAACGACCCCCATATCTTTGATCACACACGCAAAATACTGAAAGTCATTCTGACAGATCCTCAGCACATCATGATTCTTCTCAACGCTCAAATCTCCCAGAATAACGCGTGTGGCATCGCTTATATATTTCTCACATCCCGCAGAAGTCATAATCATCAGCAAATCAGGAGTCAACTCTTTTTCGAGTGCATCCAATTTGTAGGAAACGATACCGGGCTCCGTGGCTGACAAGATCGCAGAGCGCTCGGACAGAGACGTTTCGAGCTTCTGCTTGTTTCTGCGCAACACCGTCAGGCGCTCGTCGTCAAAATCGATATTCTGAAGCCGGATATCTCTCTTATCCATCAAAACTTGTATAGACGAAGAATAGGATGTCAGATTGGATACGTCTCGATTCATACTGTCGATCCGGACCATATCAATGATCGGAAGAATTTCCGATGATGTTTCGTTATAAACGGCGATGGCCCCCATCCCTTTGCCCTTCGCGACCAATTCCCGTTCGACCTCTACAATCTGGCTTTGCACAATACTCAACTCGGAAATCGTAGTCTCCATTCCGTCCGGAATCACCATGGCCAGTTTTTGAGTTTTGGATACCCGACTGCCTTCCGTCGCCAATGCGACCAATGACCCGGCAGTATCGGATTGCAATATTCGCTCGCTTCTGACAATCAGAACCTCAGCGCTGACGGAATGTTCAACGCTTCCGGTCGTCACGAAAGCAAATCTGGGTTTGGCGGACACAAAGTCTTTCACATAAAGAATGGCGGAAGCCGTAACGACCGACAACAGCATGACCACAACAACCATAAAAAGCGAACCGGTGATCGCGCGTTTCCGTCTCATCTTCTGAAGATGTCCGAGATGCTCGCGGGATACGGTACGGTCGGTATTCTTCTTGTGCGGGGACGCCTCTTTCCGGTTCGGCGTAACGGTTTCTTTTCGAGTGCTCATAAGGATTGATCTCCCATTTTATCGATTGCCGTCATTGCGGCCAGATAAATCTGTTCCGCGACAAGTCCACCTTGCATATATGCATTATACGGCGGTTTGATCGGTCCGTCAGCCGAAAATTCGATCGAAGAGCCCTGAATAAAAGTTCCGGCGGCCATGATAACGGGGACATCGTATCCGGGCATATCCCATGGCTCGGGGGTTACGAATGAGTCTACCGGAGAACAGGCCTGTACGATCCTGCAAAAGTTCATTACTTGATCCGGTGTGTCAAATCGGATGCTCTGTATGATGTCGCCTCTCGGATCCGAGGGTCCCGGCATTGTTCTAAATCCGGCTTTTCGAAAAAGAGAGGCGGCAAAAACAGCCCCTTTCAAACTCTCGGCAACGATGTGCGGAGCCAGAAACAAGCCCTGTGCGATCGTACGGCTATATCCGAGTGACGGTCCGACATGCCCTCCCAATCCCGGAGCCGAAAGCCGGCTCGAAGCCGCTTCGACCAAGTCTTTGCGTCCGACAATATATCCGCCGGACGGACAAAGCCCGCCGCCGGGGTTCTTGATCAACGAACCGGCACAGATGTCCGCCCCGTAAGCGCAAGGCTCTTCTTCCTCGACAAACTCACCGTAGCAGTTGTCGACCATGATGACCGCATCCGATCCCGTCTGCCGCACGGCACCGATAATTGAGCGGATTTCGGATCCCAACAGGCATCTGCGATCGGAATATCCTTTTGATTTTTGAATGAAAATCAGGCGCGTGCTTCGGTCGATTGCGGATGTGATCGCCGCAATATCCGGAGAATCATCGGGCAACAAATCAACCTGATCGTATTCGATACCGAATTCTGTAAGGCATCCTCTGGCATCGGATCGCACCGACTTTGAAATGCCGATCGCAGCTGCAAGCGTATCATAAGGGGTTCCCGTTACGGAAATCATCCTGTTCCCGGGCCGCAGGATTCCAAAAAGACAAGCCGCCAATGCCTGAGTTCCACTGCTGATTTGGATGCGCACATAGGCTTCTTCTCCGCCGAAAATGCGCGCGTAAACACGCTCCATCTTGTCACGTCCGATATCGTCGTATCCGTAACCGGTCGAAAACCCGAAATGAGCATCTGATATACGTGCTTCCCGAAAAGCGTCCAACACACGCAGTTGATTATGCGCGCGAATGCGCTCGATTCGGCGAATCACAGGCTCGATCTCTTTATGAACCTCTTCCGATGCCGAAATTACGGCTTCGGATACGCCGTAGGCGCGATAAGGGTTATTCATCAAATACCGTAGACCTCCTCGGAGGTCAGCACCCGAATTCCGGCTTCCTGAAGTTTACCGAGCGCCAGTTCCGGATCGCGAACGCGAATCACGACGACTGCGTCATCGGAAGCGCGCCCGACATACGCATATAAATATTCAAGAGATAACGCGCCCTCCGACAAAACGGAGAGCGCATGGTCCAATGTTCCGGGTTTATCCGCGATTGCCAAGGCGATCACAGGGGTGCTGCTTACGGTAAAACCGGCCTTTGTCAGCACATCTACAGCTTGTTCCGGCTTATCCAGAATCATACGAAGGATCCCGTATTCGGTCGTGTCCGCGATATAAAGGGCTCGAATATCAATATTATTCTTTCCGAGCGTTCGCGTCACCTCGGCGAGCCTTCCGGATTGATTTTCGAGAAAAACGTTGATTTGTCTGACCAACATAGCGGCATACCTCCTTCATGCGTGCGCCGTTCATGTCCGGCGTCTGCCTCATATAACAATTATAGCGTATTTATATGACCAAGTCGCGACCGATGCGGAAAGCCTCTAAATTCATCGGGATCAATTTGGGTTTATCCGAAAATGTCTCACGAATGGCTTCATCCCAAACCGCCTCCGGAATGTCCGCGAATACCGAAAGTGCGCCGAGCATAACCATGTTGACCGCTTTCGCGCTGCCGGCCGAAACGGCGGCGTCTTTGGCTTTGATTTGGATCACGCGGGCTCGTATTCCGCACGCCTTCTCCAGAGCTTCCGCGATTCCCTCCGGATATTGCTCCTTCCCCAAAAGAACCGGAAGAGGCAGGACAGGAGCATCGTTCACGATGATCGTTCCTCTCTCCTTGAGAAGCGGAGCCCATCGTAATGCCTCCAACGGTTCAAAGCAGAGGCAATAATCGGCCGTTCCCGGGTCGATGATCGGCGAAAAAACCTTGCATCCCATACGAACATACGTAATGACGGATCCGCCCCGCTGACTCATCCCGTGAACCTCGGAAACCTTGACATCCAGGCCGGTCTTCATCGCAATGGTGCCGAGCAACTTCCCGGCGACTAATGTTCCCTGACCGCCGACGCCGGCCAAAACGATCGATTTGCAGTTCGAATCTTTGAGGCGGATTTTTTCTGTCTGCATCATTCCTGTTCCTCCCCGATGCTGAGCGCATCAAATGCGCAAACATTTATACACAACCCGCAACTGTTACACGTTTCCGGGTCAATGACCGGTTTCTTGTCCGGTCCGGCAATAAGGGCCGGGCACATGATCCGAATACACTGACCGCAAGCCGTGCATTTTTCCTTGTCAACAACAGCGAATTTGCCCTTCGGACCCTTCCCGGTCGGAATCAGCGCACAGGGTCTTCTCGCGATAATCACGGAAACCTCGGCCTTCTCCATCTCCTCACGGATGACCGTTTGAGCACTCTTGGTGTCAACCGGATCGATCACCCGGATCGAACGGACCCCGACACTCGCGCACAGCGCCTCAAGCGAGATTGCGGGCGCGGGATTCAGACGGATGTCCTTACCGGTCGAAGCATTCTGCTGATGACCGGTCATGCCGGTGATGGAATTGTCAAGGATGATGACCGTGATCGCACTTCGGTTATAAACGGCGTTGATCAGATTGGTGATACCGGAATGAAGAAATGTTGAGTCGCCGATCACCGCGACGGTCTTGCGGGAATCTTCGGCATCGGTCGCCTTATCAAATCCGTGTGCCATTCCGACCGATGCACCCATGCATACGCAGGCGTCCATCGACGAGGTCGGAGGCAGGGCCCCGAGAGTATAACATCCGATATCGCCCATAACTTGAGCCTTTAATCGCGACAAGGCCATAAAAAGGCCCTTGTGCGGACATCCCGCGCACATGACCGGCGGCCGGCCCGGAGCGTAAGGGAGAGGCTCGCAAGAGACCGCCGAAACCGGAATCGTTTCCGGAACCAGGACGGAGCGAAGCAGATTGGACGAATACTCCCCGTTTGTCGAAAAAAGCGACTTTCCCTCGCACGGGATCCCCATCGCCAGAATCTCTTTTTCCAGAAACGGATCCAGCTCTTCGATGATAACGAGGCGGTTCACCTTCTGTGCAAAAGATCGTATCAACTTTTCCGGTAATGGCCATACCATACCGAGTTTCAAAACGCTCGCTTCCGGCAGAGCTTCGCGAACATACTGATATGCTGCGCCGGAAGTAATAATTCCCAGATCTTCCGAACCTTCGATTATTTCGTGAATCCCGATCTCATCGATTCTTTCGGAGGAGTCAGACGCGATCTGATTCATGCGGTTCTCAACGATCACGTGGCGTTTCACTGCCATCGCGGGCATCATCACATATTTGGCCATATCCTTCGCGTACGTTTTAACACGGACATCGGCAGGATCGGAAATTTCCGTGATCGACCTCGAGTGTGCGACGCGAGTCTGCAGACGAACAAGCACCGGCGTGTCGTATTTTTCGGAAAGCTCAAAAGCCTTGATAACAAATATCTTGCATTCGGATGAATCCGAAGGTTCAAGCATCGGGATCTTGGCGGCTCTCGCGTAATGCCGGCTATCCTGCTCATTCTGGGAACTGTGCATCCCGGGATCGTCGGCGACCACGAACACCAAACCGCCGTTCACACCCGTGTAGGATGCGGTAAACAAAGGATCCGCGGCAACATTCAACCCGACGTGTTTCATACAACTCATCGCCCGCGCCCCTCGGATGGAGGCTCCGATTGCGACCTCCGCGCCAACCTTCTCATTGGTCGCCCACTCGCAATGGATACGCTCGTATCGGGCGGCCGCCTCCGTGATCTCGGTGCTCGGCGTTCCCGGATAAGAAGAAATAACCTTAACTCCGGCCTCAAACGCGCCCCGAGCGACCGCCTCGTTGCCCAAAAGGATCTGCTTCAATTCATCCACCCCTTTTTCGAAAAATGTTTCCCGTAAGTATACCACATCGGAATAATCGTCAAAAAGTCCCTGACTAAAAAGTCTTCGCCCTCATGTCAATCACTCGCTTGGATTTTCCTGCGGTTCGTTCGATTGTTTTGGGGTTCAGGAGCGTCACCTTAACGTCGATCTGAAGGACGGTCCGAATTTTGTGGCGGATTTCTTGTGTCAACTGCTCCAGTTTGGAATAGCTGTCAAGCATGCTTCCGTCCATCAGCTCGACCTGGACCTCCATCTTATCCATAAATTTCTCGGTGGTGACGATCAACTGATAATGCTGACCGATTCCCTCGATCCCCATCAAAACAGCCTCGACCTGAGACGGAAATACATTGACCCCACGGATTACCATCATATCGTCCGATCTTCCGCGAACAAGGTCCATGCGGGCATTGGTACGCCCGCATTTGCATGGTTCATAGGTAATTGAAGTGATGTCCTTCGTCCGGTACCGGATCATCGGGATCCCCTCCTTCGTGAGGGTCGTGATGACCATTTCACCAACACTTCCCTCCGGCAAGACCTCTCCGGTATCCGGGTTGATGATCTCGGCGATGAAAAAGTCCTCGTTGATATGCATTCCTGCGTGCTCCAGGCACTCATAGGAAAGCCCCGGCCCGCAAAGCTCGGTCAGGCCATAATTCTGCGTGTCGTTGATCCCGAGGCGCATCTCGATTTGCTCACGCATCTCTGGCGTATGCCCTTCTCCGCCGAACATTCCTGTCTTCAGATAAATCTCTTCCCTGCCGACACCGAGATCCGCCATAATCTCAGAGAGGTGCAGAACATAGGAAGGTGTCGCAATCAGGACCGTCGATTTGAGATCCTTCATAAACATGATTTGGCGCTCGGAGTTCCCTGAAGAAATCGGCAGTACCGAAGCTCCGACTCGTTCCAGGCCGTAATGCAAGCCGAAGCCGCCGGTAAAAAGACCGTAGCCGAAGGCGACTTGCGCTATATCCTCGTCGGTAACGCCTGCCGCGGTACACATCCGCGCACAGCATTCGGTCCAGTTATCCATATCGTTTCTTGTATACCCGACGACGATCGGCTTTCCGGTTGTCCCGGATGAACTGTGGAAACGAACGATTTCTTTATTCGGAACCGCGAATAGACCGGTCGGATAGTTATCCCTGAGGTCGGTTTTGACGGTAAACGGCAGTTTCTCGAGATCCTTAAGAGAGCGTATATGATCCGGCTTGATCCCGACTTCGTCCATACGTTTCCTGTAAAAAGGCACTCTCTCGTATGCGTAACCGATCTGCCAGCGTAATCGCTCCAACTGGATCCGGTTGATCTCGGCTCTCGAAAATGTCTCCGTTTTGTTCCAAATCATGGTGTCCGTCCCCTTTTCAGATCAAATTTATACTACTTCATCCATCGGCAAAACTTTCTTCTGTTCCGCTTCGACGCGTATGTCATAACCGGCAAAAGCATTGTCGATGACATCCTTCTTGATCTTCGGTGTCATCCAAGAAACGATCGGCACCAAAATCAAACCAAAAAGCATCGCGAACGCGCCCGCGTTAATCGGAGATGCCAGATTGATCGGAAGCCCGGTCGGAAAAGTGAACGAATGCCCGAAAAGTGCTCCGTTTGAAAGAATCAGATGAGTTACTGTAATACCGACTCCGCTGATGAAAGAAGCCCAGACGGCCGCCTTGGTCACGCCCTTCCAGAAGAGTCCGTACAGGAACGGCGCGATAAACGAACCGGACAACGCGCCCCAAGAAATAGACATCAATTTCGCGATATAAATATCATTTGTACGGTATGAATAGATTGCCAAAAGCATGGAAATAATGATGAAAATACCCAGAAAAACCCGTATCAAGGTAACCTTCTTCGTCTCGGATATTTCCTTCTTGGTATTCGGAGCGATCAGATCAAGCGTGATGGTTGAACTGGAACTTAAAACCAACGAAGAAAGTGTAGAGATCGAAGCGGAAAGCACCAGAATAATGATCAGCGATACAACAAGGGGGGAAACGGCCTTCTCGAGCATGATCGGCATAATCATGTCAGTGCTGAATTTCCCGGTGATCGCGTTGGTCGCCTCCTCGGTGCTCACAAAAATACGTCCGAACGCCCCGAGGAAATAAGATCCGCCGGCGACGAATAATGCGAAAATTGTAGAAATGATTGTCGCGGCCTTAACCGATTTCTCGTCCTTGATCGAGTAGAATTTAACGACCATCTGAGGCAGTCCCCAGGCGCCCAGTGAAGTCAGTATCACAACACCGAGAAGGTTAAGCGGCTCAGGCCCGAGGAAAGACGCATATACACCGTTCACTTCACTGGTCGGTGAGTTGAACTTCGAAAGTTCGGCAATGCTGCCCATCAGCCCTCCGTGATCGTTAAGGACGCCGCCGATCACGATCACAATCCCTACAAGCATAACAAAACCCTGAATCGTATCGTTGATAACATTCGACATATATCCGCCCAGAACAACATAGAGGGCGGTTAGAAGGCTCATCGCGATAATACATACCTCATACCCGAACTCAATTCGGTTAAGGCCGAGCGCAGAGGTAAACAGGTATGACAAGCCATTAAAAACCGAAGCCGAATAGGGAATCAAAAAAATGAAAATAATCACGGCTGAGACCGTTCGCATCGCCTTGCAGTCATATCGACTCGCGAAAAAGTCGGGCATGGTATTCGACGACAAGTGCTTGGTCATTACGCGAGCCCTGCGACCCAGTAATTTCCAAGCGACCAAACTGCCGATGAAAACATTACCCAAGCCGATCCATACGGCTGAAATACCGTAGCTCCAACCGAACATTCCGGCATATCCGATAAACACGACAGCCGAAAAATAGGTCGCACCGTACGAAAACGCCGTCAGCCAAGGTCCGACATTTCTGCCGCCCAAAACAAATGACCCGACGTCCTTCGCATGCCTCTTTGCATAGAAGCCGACCGCGACGGTAATTGAGAAAAAGATGAAAATAAGAATCGCGTGAATTAAATCCCAAAACATAACCTACCATCCTTCTGTCCTGTTCGGACGCAACAATTACAGCGCTTGGGACAGACACTGCCTTAATATAATAACAGACTCGCGAAAAGACGCAACCCAATTATCCCGTATAATCAATGACAGCGGGGGGTTTATGAGTATTTTTCGAGTTTTTAAAATAGGACAATAGAAAAACCGCGGCGTTCCGAACGACAGCCGCGGTTTCTTCGTTTTTCAGATAATGATCAGCCGAACAGAGCGAGAAGGATACCGGCAGCAATCGCGGAGCCGATCACGCCCGCAACATTCGGTCCCATCGCGTGCATAAGCAGAAAGTTTGATGGATTGGCTCTCTGACCCTCCACCTGTGATACCCTGGCCGCCATCGGAACCGCGGATACACCGGCTGAACCGATCAGCGGGTTGACCTTGCCCTTGGTGATCAGATACATCAGCTTCCCCAGAAGAAGTCCGCCGATGGTACTGAAGATGAAAGCTGTCAAACCGAGAAGGATGATTTTAAGCGTTTCCGGGCGAAGAAAGTTATCCGCCCTTGCGGTTGCTCCGACCGTGATGCCCAGGAAAATGGTCACGATATTGATTAACGCATTCTGTGCAGTGCTCGAAAGTCTTTCCACAACGCCCGATTCCTTGAATAAATTACCAAGCATCAGCATCCCGATCAGAGGCGCGACGGACGGCAGGAGAAGCACACAGAAGATGGTGACGATGATCGGGAAACAAATCTTCTCGACTTTCCCGACCTCTCGAAGCTGCTCCATCTTGACGGCTCTCTCCTTCTTGGTAGTCAAAAGTCGCATGATCGGAGGTTGAATGAGCGGTATCAAGGCCATGTATGAGTATGCTGCAATCGCGATCGCCGGTAAGAGATCCCGGTATAATCTCGAAGTCAGAAATATGGCCGTCGGACCGTCCGCACCGCCGATAATCGCGATTGAGGCCGCCGCTTCGGGTTCAAAACCCAATGCGATCGCAAGAACAAATGCTATTGCGATTCCGAATTGAGCACCGGCGCCGATCAAGAGGCTGGAAGGACGTGCGATCAAGGGACCGAAATCCGTCATCGCTCCGATCCCGAGAAAAATCAGCGAGGGGTAAATCCCTAATTTTACGCCTTGGTAAAGGTAGTAGAGGAGCCCTCCGGGATTATCGCCGATCGGAGAATCCATGATTCCGGTGATCGGAAGATTAACCAATAGAACACCGAACGCAATCGGCAAGAGAAGCATCGGCTCGAATTTTTTGGCGATCGCCAGATATATCAACACGCACGCCAAGACGATCATGACCAAATTTTGCCACGTCATGGCATAAAAGCCGGAACTCTCCCATATTGTCTTTATCGCTTCAACAAACACGGTTTTCCTCCTTAATCCGTCACAATCAGCACATCGCCGGTAGCGACGGACGCGCCCTTGGAAACAACAACTTGTCGAATTTTGCCGTCTGCCGGAGCAACGATCTCATTTTCCATCTTCATCGCTTCGAGGATCAGAAGCAGATCCCCTTTTCGCACAGATTGACCGGCTGTAACCTTCACATCCAGAACAGATCCGGGCATTGGTGCACGAACCGTTGTTCCGCCCCCCACCACAGACGGTGCGGCTGAAGAAACGGTCGATGCCGCCGGTGACGAAACAACCGGTACGGCCGGTGCCGACGCGGACGGCTGAGCGACTGTGGTTTCGGATACAGCCGTGGCACTGATGATGCTGGCCTTGCCTCTTTCGACTTCAACCTCGTATTCTTTATCGTTGATTCTAATCGTATAAATCATAATGCGGCCTCCTTACTGCTGAGCTTTGTTTGTTCTTCACCAATCAATCGAATCGACTTAAAAATCAGTTCGGAAGACGGAATTCCCGATTCATCACTGATGATCGCCATAATCAAGGCGGCCGTTTGTTCATCGACGTTCCTAAGCTTCATCGATCCTCCGTATATGGGTTCCGATCCCGATGGAACCGACTCATCCGTTATGGAACCCGGTGCGGGAACCTTCGATAAAACGGCAGACGCCTTCTTATTGCTCACGAATCGAATAATGCCCGAAAAGCAAAATATCAAGAGATAAACAGAACCCAACAGGCCAAAAACGACAGATAGAATAAATAAAGCGATCGGAAGAGCTTCTGTTATCGTCATACCGTTTCAACCTCCTTTTTGATTATCGAGTAGGTGACTGTTCTGCTCTCCTTTTCTTCACGGCGAAGGAAATATTTCTCGGCAACCTGCGGGAAAGCAATATAGGAAAGAACATCCTCGTCGTTTCGGGCGAGCGAGCCGATTTCCTTCTTGGTACGATCAAAAGCAGGTTCCAGTGTATCCGCAAATCGCCCGGTAATCACCTCTTCGCCTTCAAGCACCTTGGCAATCAATTCCGGATCCACTTCGCCCGGAGCCTGCCCGTATTCGCCCTTCAGATAAGCCCGGACCTCCTTGGAGACCATCTTGTAACGCTCGCCGGCCAACACGTTTGTGGCGGCCTGAACGCCGACCATTTGACTCATCGGAGTAACAAGCGGAGGATACCCCAGATCTTTTCGTACTCTCGGAGTTTCCTCGAGCACTTCATCCAGACGATTGATCGAATTTTGTGCCTTCAACTGGGCGATCAGATTGGAGAGCATACCGCCCGGAACCTGGTAGACCAACGCATCGGTCTCTGTGCCCATGACAAATGCGTCCAAAATACCGCTCGCAATATAATCAGTCTTCTTCGTTTTGAAAAAGTCATTGATTTCCTTCAAAACCTTCTCGTTAAGACCCGTTTCGAAGCCCATTTGCTTAAGCGCATAATTTAAGGATTCGGTAGCCGGTTGTGAGGTCCCGCCCGAAAAAGACGAAATCGCGGTGTCAATTCCGTCACATCCCGCTTCAACAGCTTTCATATACGTCATCGGACCCAGTCCCGTCGTCGAATGCGTGTGCAGAAAAACAGGAATTTTCACGCTTTTCTTCAGCGCTTTAATCAGGTCATATGCTTCCTGTGGTCCCATGATCCCAGCCATATCTTTGATACATATGGAGTGAACTCCGAGTTTTTCAAGTTCGATGCCCATCGCCTCGTATTTTTCGAGATTGTGAATCGGGCTGGTCGTGTAGCAGATACATCCCTGCGCGTGAGCACCCTGCTTCAGAGTCTCGTCCACCGCTACTTCGATGTTGCGAAAATCATTGAGTGCGTCAAAAATCCGGAAGATGTCCATACCGTTTTGGGCGGCATGTGCGACGAATTTACGGACTACATCGTCGGGATAGTGTTTATATCCGAGAATGTTTTGTCCCCGAAGCAACATTTGAAGTTTTGTGTTTTTTACCTTTGCTTTGATCCTCCGAAGTCTCTCCCACGGATCCTCATCCAGATACCTTAAGCATGAATCGAAAGTCGCTCCGCCCCAGCATTCCAGTGAATGATACCCGGCCTGATCCAATTTTTCCAGAATAGGTTCAAAATCGGAAAACGGCATACGAGTGGCGATGAGAGATTGGTTCCCGTCTCTGAGAACGGTTTCGGTGATTTTAACTTTCATAATCGCGTCTCCTTACAATTAAGCATAAATATAGGGTGAGAAATTCCATCGGAAGCCTCCCCACCCTGAAAAGCTGTAATCTTGAAGCAGTTGCCTGCCCAACCGATTGCATTATCAAACGTACATTGATGATATCATCAAAGATGGCTCGGCATCAACACCTTAATCATTGACAATCACTTCAAAATACATCGTTCCATAATCAATTCTTTTGATGAAAACTCATAAAACATATGAATCTGTTGTTTGAACGGATAGGGCCTCCTTCGATCCGATGATGCGGCGGAATCAATCGTCCGCATGGTTCGGTCGGATGGAGGCCTTATCCGTTTCGGAGCTTACGCTCAAGGAGTGCCGATATCGAATAACCGGTCAATATCGAAAAGATGGCGACGCGAGAGAAAACTTTCCTATTCTTTGACTCCGCCAATCGTAAGACCGGTAATAAAATACCTCTGCAGGAAAGGATACAGAATAACAATCGGCATAGAGGTAACGATGGTCGCCGCCGCACGGATCGAGTTCGGAGTAACTGCGACCGGTTGTGAGCCTCTTCCGTATGCGCCCCCGGATGATGTCTGACTGGTAACCGAAGAGAGAAGTTTCATAAGCTCATACTGCAACGTGGTGAGGTTCGTGTTTCTCGGGTTATAAATCATGTTATCGAACCATGCGGACCAGTGATATACGGCGATGAATAACGCGATCGTTGCAAAAACCGGTTTACAAATCGGCACATATATTTTCCAAAATATAGTCAAATGGTTTGCTCCGTCAATCTGAGCCGATTCTCTGAGGCTGTCCGGAAGCGAGCTCATATAAGTCCTCAAAACCAACAGATTGAATGCGGAAACGATTCCCGGGACAATGTAAACCATAAAAGAGTTCGTAAGTTGAAGTTCGCGGAAAAGGAGAAATGTCGGAATCAAGCCGGCGTTAACATACATCGTCAAAACGAAGAATAACGACACGGGCTTTCTGAAAACAAACTCCTTTATGCTTAAAACATAAGAAAGCAAAGCGGTAACCGAAAGGTGCAGGACTGCCGATATAGCGGTTCTGAGAACGGAGTTTCGTGCACCGATGACAAGATTCTTCGTGTTGAAGACCGTCTCGTAGTTTTTGAACGATATTACACGAGGCCAAAGATATATCCCCCCCCGAAGTGCATCCAATCCGTCGTTAAAAGAAACTGCAAGGGTGTTCAAAATCGGATATAGGGTAATCGCAACAGTAAAGGACAAAATTAACGTATTGATCAACACGAATATGACATCTGCCGGGTTCGCCTTCTTAAATCGATTTTTCTTCATTGGCATGATCTCCGTTTTGGGTTGGAGCTCAATATTTTGCATTTCTTTTCTCTCCTTCCTCAAAACAGCCGTTCTTCACCGGCCGCTTTGGCCGTTGCGTTAGCTAAATATATTAGTATGATGCTGACAATACTCTTAAAGATACCCGCCGCCGTACCCAGTGAGAAGTCTCCTTGACCGATACCCCAATACAGTACCCAAATATCGATTGTTTCAGAGACACTCTTTACTATTCCGTTGGTGAGCAAATATTGAACTTCAAAGCCGACATTCAATACGTTGCCGACGTTGATTAAAAGCAAAATGAATATGGTGGGTTTGATTCCGGGTAATGTAACATGCCACATTTTTCCAAATCGCCCGGCTCCGTCAAGAGCGGCAGCTTCATACATCTCCGGATTGATGGCGGTGATGGCCGCAAGATAAATAATACTGTTCCATCCGGTCTCCTTCCAAACATTGGAGAAGCCGACAATCCACCAGAAAAGATTCGGTTTTGAAAAGAAATTCAACGGTTTATCAAAAATACCGATCCCGACCAGAATCTGATTTATGATTCCGTGTTCAACCGATAACATATCCCGAACAATACCGACAACAATAATCCAGGACAAAAAGTGAGGAAGATACGATACAGTCTGAACAAATCTCTTAGGAGCCCGTAGACGCACTTCATTCAGAAGTAATGCGAAACCGATTGCAAAAACAAAACTCAGTATCAGATTGATGATGCCCATCGCGAGGGTGTTTCTGAATACAAGTCGAAAAGATGCCTCGCTGAACAGATGCTTAAAAACATCGAGTCCGACCCATTGAGAGCCCAGAAGACCGTCTTGCGGCTTATACTTCTGAAAGGCCATGACCCAACCGCCGAGTGGGATATAATAAAACAGAATGCCGTAAAGTACGAAAGGAATTGTAATCAGAATCAATTCCCTCTGCCGGAGCATAGTCCTTCGACTCAACTCGACCTTCGGTTCTGCATTTCTCTCGGATCTGAGTTTTCTTTTATCTTTTCTCGACATAAGAGCGGTCGATTTATCAGAATTCGGACCGGAAGATGTCTTCTGAGACGATTTAGAATAAGCAAGCTCGCGTCTTTTAATTGATGCCAGTGTCTTCTTCGCGGCATTTTCTTCTGCCAGTCTCTCATCTTGATCCGATAGGTTTTGCTTATGATTATCCGTCACTGCCGCTACACTTCCTTTTTTATTGATGAGAGGGTGGCCGTTGTCCGTAAACCCGGCCACCCTCTCGAAATCGATTTTATGATGGCACCAATATGTCAGATGTCATCAGACAGAATAACTCATTTGCCTTCAGCAACAGCGATTCTTCTGTCAACCTCAGCCTGCATTTCTGCAAGGAAGGCGTCGATGTCGCAGCGCTCATAATAAATCTTCAAGTATTCGGTCCATTCCGCATCGAAATCGTCGGCCATGACGACACGCGGCAGATACTCATGCTTCACTTCACTCATCGTAGCCCAAGCAAGGCCTCCGGGAGTCGCAGTGGTAAGGTCATTGGAGAAGGACCACATCGGGAACCAAGGCTGATTCGGCTTGCTGGGATTGAGCATCTCTACGTATGTCTCAGCACCATAAGCAGCCAAGCATTCCTTCACTTCCGGCAACAGATCTTCGAAGAATTCGGAGGGCTGGTTGTCCGGACGCCATGCGTTCTTGCCGTCGAGGTTCATGCCCTGATACTGCGGGAAGTAGGCATAAGGGCAAAGGTTATCGGCCTTATAGTTGGCATCGATAGCACTTGCGCGCATTTCCGGAGTTCTGTAGAACATACCGTTCTCATCAACTTTGTAATCGACGTCTTTGACACCCCAGAAACGGAGTGTCAGTACTTCCTGGGTCAGAAGATCACTAATGAACTTCATCGCTCCGGGTATATCCTTACAACCGGTGGTGATGGAAAGACCGCCGGATACGTCAAGAACCGGTGCATTGTGATATTGCTCTTCGATACCCGTCTCGGCAACGATGCCAAGCGGAACGTATGTGCAATCAGTCAAACCGGCAGCCTTGATGGCGTCCTGAGCCGTATAGCCCCAGTTCCAGAACTGGTCAACAAATCCGAGAACACGGCCGGTGGAAATCTTGGCGATGTACTCGTCATAGGACTGAGAGAAGAATTCGGGATCAATGAGACCCTTCTTGAACACTTCGTTCAACTTGTTGAAATACATTTTAGCGATCGGAGTTGTGTTGTAGTCGACAACCTTACGGGTCTCGGGATCAACGATAACGGAACCGTCGTTGGGAGAACCGGAAAGGAAGAGCGGCGGATTCTCCAAGCAGAAATATCTCCAGTCATCGCAGAGGATGGTATACGGAATAACATTTGTTCCGTCGGAGTGCTTGGGATTTGCAGCTGTGTAGTCTTCAATCAACTTGAAGAACTCATCGATCGTCTCGACCTTGGGATATCCGGCCCACTTCAAGACACGAGTCTGGATCCACCAAGCCTCGTCACCGTGAATCGGGCTGACATCACGCTCGTTAACGATACCGAACTGAGGAATCGCGTAGATGTGGCCATCAGCTTTACGGCACATGTTCCACTCTTCTTCGGAAAGGTAATTCTTGATGTTCGGGTATTTGTCCCAGTACTCGTCGATTGCAATGAGAGCACCGGCATCAACCATAATCTGGTATCCGTCGGAAGCCTCAATGAAGTCCGGGAAGTCCTTGGAGGCAGTCATAACGCCAATTGCCTCCTCAGCGGACTGGCTAACGAGCCAAGTTTCCTTGACTTTGACTCCGGTGATCTTAGCGATCTCCTCTTGAGCTTTGTTGCCATCGTTCAACTCGGTTCCGGGCATAGCGATAAACATGTCAAATGTTTTCACTTTTTTCTGCCCGATGCCGTCGCAAGCGGCCATTAAGCCGCAAATCATTGTGGTTGCGATCAGCAAAGCCATCAGGCGGGTGAATGTTTTCTTCATTTTTTTGAAATCCCCCTTCTCATTTTTCCTCCCTTTTCCGTCATGAGAAACGAAACCGACACTTGGAGTGACGCTTACGTTTTCATAATGGAATGGTTTAGGTTCTATGCTCAAGTCCGTTATTTCTTGAGCTATCATTAATATTCTAAATTTAGGGGCAGAAACAACAACCTTGCAAAGTATGAAAATACCCCTACAAACTTCGAATCACGGGATGTCGTAAAGCCCGAAACATGGGCTAATCGTTTCCCTCTTGACGCTTTGCGCACCGCTTTCTGTATTGAGTCGGAGTATGACCTTTGGATGCGACAAACTTCGATATAAAATAATCCAGACTTTGATATCCTACTGCCTCGGAAATCTCATACACACGTTTTCCTGTGTTGACAAGCATCTCTGCCGCAACGTTAATTCTCTGATTATTCAGGTAGTCCTTAAAAGAAGTACCGTAGTGTTTTTTGAAAAGCTGACCGAGATAGGCGCTGTTAATAAAATACTTCTCGCTTAATGATTTCAAGCTGATATTCTGCATATAGCATTCCTTGATTTCCTGCTCCACCTTGGTGATCACACTGCTCGAAGCCGGTGTATTCAATTGTTCCAGGTATTCGGAATATTGAATGCAAAATTTCTGAAAATGGCTCCGACTTCCTCTGGATACGCCCCGGTCAAAAGCATTTTCGATCAGGTATCCGACAATTTCCTCTTGGTTAATGTTCGGGTCTCTTACGGCGGCGAGATGCAAAAGGCTGAACATGACATAATTCATATTCAACTCAATGGATTTATAGTCCATGTTCGATTCGCTCATCAGCAGATAAAGTTCTCCGACATTGTGCTCGATCTCCTGCCGATCCCCGCGCTCGATGGAGGAGATTAATTCGTCCATTCTCCGTTTTTGCTCACCGTAACCGATTTCAACGGACTGCTTTTCAACTTTCGTTTCTTCATTGGACAGAGCTAACCCTCCGTCGGAGAAATTATGCATCAATTTGGCGATAGAAGCCGATCGAAAAGAGTCGGACAACTTTTCGAGCGAAGAAACCTGACAGCCGGCCTGAACGGTTATACCGTATTCAATGCTCGAAGCTTTTTCCGCGAACCATTCAAGATATTGCTTCTCAAACATGGACTGCTCATTCGCAAGATTATCCGAAAAAACAAAGCCGACGTCGAAGCACTCTTCTTGCTTGTTTACATCAAAAATAATATGCCGGCTGTTTCTGCCCATTACACGACGGAGATGATCGTACAGCCTGCGCTGCATGGCTCTCTTCGCCTGCTCATCAGCCGTACGCACCCGCATATCCGATGTGTCCAATTGAATATTGACATAGCGGTAAAACTTACTCGGCGGGATATGTACACGCACATAATCTAGATTGATGCTGTCAAATTTTCCGAGGATTATCGATGATAAATGTCGTTCCAATACAACACGGTCGCGGAACTCCTCCTGCACTTCCGCCGCCTTGCTCATCGCACAATCGGCATCTACTTTCCGGAGCAGAACAAGAAGTTCCTCTTGCTTAATCGGCTTCAGGATGTAGTCGGTACAACTGTATCGTATTGCTTCTTTCGCATATTCGAATTCGTAATGACCGCTCAAAATCACAAAGCGTAAGTGATTGAGGCCCAATTGACGCGACTCTTTTATAAGCTCAATGCCGCCCATAACAGGCATGCGAATATCGGCGATAACGAGGTCGAAGTCGCCCTTCTTGAGCAGGGAAAGGGCATCCTCCCCGTTTGCGGCTTCCCCGGCAATACAAAAGCCCTCCGCCTCCCAATCAATCAAGACGGCGAGTCCCTGACGAATATATGGCTCGTCGTCCACGATTAAGACATTAAGCATTTTTTAATCTCTCCTCCTGTCTCTTCATTCTGTCGATCGGAATGCGTATGGTGATGCAAGTCCCGGCCTTGGGTTCGCTGTCAATCTCGAAAACAATATCATCACCGAAGTATTTTCGAAGTCTGAGGCATGCGTTGAGTATACCTACCGATCGCCTTCCACGAAGGCTTTCGATATCGCCCTCACGCATTTCGCGGAGTATCTCCTCCTGCTGTTTCTGGCTCATTCCGGCACCGGTATCCTCTACATAAATACTCAGCGTCCCGTTTTCCTTCTCGGCGGAAATCAGCACCATACAATCATGTCCGACGCTCTCCACGCCATGAACGCATGCATTCTCAACAAATGTGACCAATGTTAATTTGGGCAGAAGAAGGTTCAGACAATCTTCATTGACGCTCAGTTTGTAACTGAGACGTTTTCCGAATCGGTATTGTTGAAGCTTTAAATATGCTTCGGCAAAATTCACTTCGTCGGCGAGCGTAACGCAGTCTCCCCACCAATCTGTGGATTTTCGCATCAGAACCGCCAAAAGCTCGATAACCTCTGACGTTTCCGTTTCATGTTTCAATAGACTTCTCATCCGGATACTTTCAAGCGCGTTGAAAATAAAATGCGGGTTGATCTGGCTGTGTAAGGCTTGGAGCTCGGCTCTTTGTTTTGCCAATTCATAATCCTGACGCCTGATTTTCTCTTTGAAAACGACTCCGGTCATATTATCGATCTGTTCAACCATAAGGTTGTAATTATTAACGAGGTCACCGATTTCGTCTCGTGATGAAGTGTTATCCATTCGAATATATTTCTCGTCTTTCACCATTTTGAGATGATCGCCCAACACAATAATACGATGCGTAAATGAGCGGCTGATATAATAGATCGCGATAGCCGGAAGCAGCATATTGATGAGAATCAGTACGATAAACAAATGCCAGTGCCTCTGAATTACCTCGACCGCGTTAATACTCATTTGGCTGTGCGGGACTATGAAAATCTTCCACGCATCTCCGAAAATCTGATACTCGACCGAATGGGTTGCTTTTGACAAGTCAATATCCTCAAGCCGAGAAAAGTCGCGCGTGCCCCGATCCGGGTCAACCGTTGAAAATAAAACTCGTTCACTATCGCATATGTATACATCGGCATTGTAATACTGCTGATTAAGCATCTTTGTGAAATAGTAGTAATTCAGGTTTAGTTTGATAATACGCTCGCGCTTTGTGTCTAAGTTATAATTCATCGGGCACAGGAGCGACAGTTCTCGTTTATCAACATCCGATGTTGAATTGAGGCTTGGGATTATGGCCATTTGACTGCCTGAAATAACAAACCGTTTGTACCACTCTGTTTCTTTCGCGCTATCCAAACGGCTGATTCCTCCTCCGTTTATCAGCGTGTCGTTGTCGCAGTATATTAGTGCGCTTGAGATATATGTATTGTTGCCGAAAGTCACTTTATGAAACAGTGCGGAATTGGACTTATATGCAATCAGATAATCATAGCCGCTCGTGTACTCCTCATCGAGAAACGGATAGAGATCCTTGGTAGTATAGAGATTGACCGCCGCCCGGGTAAGGTAATCAGTCATATTATCGATGGTACTTTCGACCGACTTCAATGTGTTATTGATTTCATACTGCTGACGCTCTTTCTCCGCATTGTACATCAATGAGAAAAAAATGGCATTGGTCGCCGCAATCGGAAGAAGAACGCAAATCACACACATAAGAATCATTTTGTTGCGAAGCTTCATATTGTTCAGATAATCGGTAACCGAAACCGCAAGAAGCTTTGCCGGAGCGAAGATTCCGGATAACGGTGATTTATTTGATTTTCGAATATCTCTCGGCTTCATTCCGGTTCTCCGGATGCTTCCCCGTCCGTCTCCTTCGGCATATATTGATCAAAAATTCTCACGAGTATTTCCGTCTTGAGATAGGGAATCGCGGCAATACAAAAAAACGGCAGGAAATAAACCGTTTCCGGGAAAAACAGCAGAATGACGATCGGACTGGCCATAATAAGAAGCATAATTAAACTTTTGGGGAGATTCATGATACTGAGAATAAAGGCTTTCTTCAAAGTACCCCATACCGTATTTTCGAATTGAGCCTGCATCGGGAATATGTAGTTTCCGACCATCAACAGGAGTGCCCCGATAATCAGAAGAAGAATCTTCACGACATCAGAATAGTCCATCGCAACGGTCGATAACAGATAGAAGTCCAAATACACGATTACAATGACCGGAGCGACGATGAGCCAAAGAGCGGTTGCTTTCAGAAAATTGTCTTTGAATCCTTTGAAATAACTTCGGATGATCCCGTTATCATTGTCACGCACCATCTTAAGAAGAACATAATACAATGCCGAAAAAGCCGCTCCGGCCGTGATGATCGGAAGACAGCATATGATAGTTAGTAAACTTAGCAGAATGACGTCGACCAGGCGGTTCATGAATCGTCCGAAAGGGCTGTTATAGCTGAATATATTCATTCACCAACCTCCGTTTTCTGTCAGGATTCCATTGTTTATGCGTTATCAGTGAGGAAAACACTTCTTGGCTCGTCGTTATTCAACGTAAACCTTCCCGATAAATTGCCGTAAGATACGGTATATTCTCCGCGGAAACCGGAAAGCTCCGCAATCCCTTCGCTGTTGGTTTCGATTGTAACCGAGGTATGCCAGTCACGATTAATCAGTCGATCCAACATCTCATACGCCGGCTTGATTGTTCCGTCCTTGCGGATGATACCCGACGGAGCCTTGAGCCATAAGCCGTCGGAGAAATCCCACTGTGTTATTCCGCCGACGAGCGGGTGAGCAAAAAGGATCGAATACATTTCACGGATATTCTCGGCTTGACGATCCTCAAATTCGGGGGTCGAAGGCCATTCATCCACAACAAAATCGTTCAGATCGTCAATCTCCGGAGGCATCAGTTCGCCCGAAACAAAAGTGTTCTCGGTGAAGTGGATCGGCAAGCCGAAACGTTCGAAGCGCTCCAGAACCTCCTCGAGTTTCTCCCGACCCCAATAGCCCTGATGCTGATGGGACTGTAAGCCGATGACATCGATCGAAACGCCCTTGTCCAGAAGCCCCTCAATGAGTATTTCATAAGACTGGGACATGTTAAAATCATTGAGAAGCAAGGTGGCACCCGGGTTACACTCGCGAGCCTTTCTGAATACCTGCTCGACGATGCCGAACCTGCCGATTTTTTTGCAAAGCCTGGTGATTCCGTTGTCATACTTATCGAAAACCGGCATAATGACGACTTCGTTAATGACATCCCAAATATCGATCACTCCCTTAAAATCAGTAACGTCACGCTCAATCCTTGCCAGAAGCTCACGGAGAATCTCATCCTCGGACATCTCCAAAAGCCAATCGGGCGCAAGTGTATGCCAGCTGAGAGGGTGTCCCTTGACATCAACATCCTTCTGGCGCAAAAGCCGGGCGCCACGCATCAATACATCCGTCATCGGTTCCCCGCGCTTCGGTTCAAATAGCTGCCAATAACAATGAACCGTACCGAAATTAAACAATTTCAGCCACTTCTCGAGGCGATCGTTCGCCATGGCATCGAGATGAGTATTGCCTCTCGGATTCGCGGCGGCAACCGCGTCCCCGGCTCCGCAACCAAAAAGAAATTCGTGTTTTTTCAACTCAAAAGAGACCTTCGCACCGGTCAGAGGTGTTCCGTCATTGCGAATCAACCGAATTGGGGATGAGGCCAGTCTGTGATTGTAATCCATGACTATAATCTCCTTGCCTTTTATTACGAATCGCTTCGCTTCTTTTCGCATGCCGACATGATCCTGACTCGATTAATGCCACACCGACAGGAAACTGTCAATCAGAGTCGTTTTATATTTCAGTTGAAAGATAGTGCGACGATGCTGTTTGCGGGAAGCTTCGCCTCCACGTAATCATCGAAAAGTTTAACTTCCCCAAAAGAATCGGGACAGACGAAGTTCGGCTCATCAAAAGTGTTGTACGCCCGTGGCGATCCTTTCAGAATTCGACCGCTCACACGCTTCGCGTTGACCCCGTCGATTCGAACGGTAGTTTCGTCGGTGAAATTTGCGATCGTAAGCGTTATGGCTTCTGCTTTTCGAGAAGCGGATACGCTCAGTTGTCCGATCCCGTTCTTCAGGCTCTTGCACTCGACCATACACTGAAGAAGTTCCGCATCCATGTGCCCCTGATAGAGGTCAAAAACATGATAAGTCGGTGTAAGGAGCATTTTATCTCCGTCCGTTAAAGCAATCGACTGAAGGACGTTCACCGCCTGGGCGATGTTCGCCATACGTACGCGCTCACTGTGACGGTTGAATATATTGAGTGACAATGCAGCGACCATCGCGTCGCGCATCGTGTTCTGTTGATAGAGAAATCCCGGATTCGTGCCGGGTTCGACGTTGTGCCAGCACCCCCATTCGTCGACGATCATGCCGATTCGGCGCTCGGGGTCAAAGCGATCCATGATCGCGCCGTGATTGGTGATCAGTTCGTCGATGCGAAGAGCCTTTTTAAGCGTCTGCAAATAGAGCTCATCATCAAATTCCGTCGCACTGCCTTTGTCCTCCCATGTCTTGGTCACTGTGTAATAGTGAAGAGACAACCCGTCCATAAACTTCGCCGCAGTGCGCATCATGACCTCCGTCCACTCGAGGTCCTCACCGTCGGAGCCGCAGGCGATCCGGTACGGCACATTATCGCCGTACGTCCGGCAAAAGGTCTGGAACTGCCGATACACATCGGAATAGTATTCGGGCCGCATATTGCCGCCTCCGCCCCAGTTCTCGTTGCCGATACCCCAAAAGCGAACATTGAAGGGCTCCTTGCGGCCGTTATCCCACCGCTCCCGAACGGTCGTCGAATCGCCGTCACTGTTCATGTACTCGACCCATTCGGCCATCTCTCGAACCGTACCGCTTCCGACGTTTACGTTGACATAAGGCGTACAACCGACCTGACGGCAAAGCTCCATAAATTCATGCGTTCCGAAGGTGTTATCCTCGACAATGCCGCCCCAGTTGGTATTGACCATTCGCCTTCTTTGCTGTCCGATGCCGTCCCGCCAGTGATATTCGTCGGCAAAGCATCCGCCCGGCCAACGAAGAATCGGAAGATTTATGCGTTTCATTGCCTCGACGACATCACTGCGAATTCCGTTGACATTCGGGATCCGACTGTCCTTCCCGACGAAAATGCCCTCGTAAATGCAATGACCGAGATGTTCGGCAAAGTGTCCGTAGATGTTTCTGTCGATCACGGGTGCATTTTCCATCCGGCCGATCGTGATTCTGTCCATATATTTACCTCCGATGATGATTTTCGAAATAAAACGTTGTCCCGGTTGCTTTAAAAGGGTTATCCCGCGCATAGCTCAAACGATTTCAAGGACGCGTTACCGCCGCCGCGATAGGTTAAGTATATCGCATGAACGCCGTCGGGCAAAGCCATGGCCGCCGTCCCGGTCTCCCATATGTTGCTGAACGGGATGGGTATCTTCGCCAACACCTCTCCTCCGATCGCGGTTCTGACCTCGAGGTCGCCGCCCGCATACCCGCGGGTAGTTACGCGAATCCCGTTCACTCCCTTGCAGTCAAAATACTTAAAACCCATAGTTGCGCTGTTTTTGATATTGGCAATATAACCGATTTCTTCGTCTCCGTCTCTGCCGTCTTGCATGATTCTGGGGAAACCCTCGCCACCGACATAAACGGATGGTTTGTCGGTAAAAAGGTTACAGGCGATATATGCGGGATATTCGCCTTCGCCGCGCAGAGGACCTCCGTTCAGGCCGCACGACGTCATTTCCACCTGTGGAAATCGTCCGTCCGAAAGTAGCTTCAGCGGTTCCGCACAGCCTTGACGGCTGTACCAGGTTCCGTTGGTGTGTCTGTGGTAAAAAATAAACCAGTTTTCACCGATCCGTACGATTCCGCCGTGGTTGTTCGCGCCGTAAGCAGACGGCATGTCCGCCGGCTTATATGTAGCGATTGCGAGGTCGCAGTTACTTACCAGAACCCCCTTATAAGAAAAGCCTTCCGCGGGGTTGTCGCTCATCGCGTAACAGAGTTCATGCATCACCTGGGAAGAATAGACCAGACAGTATTTGTCACCGACCTTACGGATGGAAGGTGCCTCAAAATAGGCATGGCCTTCATATCCGGTGCCCCGGCTGTATTCGGCTCCCGGAATGACGAGCACCGGCGCTTCCGAAACGGTAAGCATGTCCTTTTCAAGGACAGTAGCCATGCAACCGGTCCTTGATTTGTCACCTTTTCCGCAGAATCCGAGATACAAGTATGTCTTCTCGCCCTCTGTCAGCACCGCCGGATCAAAAGACGGCTCGTCGCCCTCCCGCTCACCGAGAAGTACTCCGTCCGGATAGCGAACATATCCCAAAAAATCATACTTGCCCCCGGGTGAATCGCTGACCGCAACCGACACGACCGAAACCTTATCCAAAACATAGTAGAGGTAGTAGCGGCCATCCGGCCCCCGGGTCACGTCCGGAGCGTACAGGCACATCCTGCCCTCCCGATTGAGCGGATCATCCGTTTTCCCGAAAATCACACCTTCACACCGCCAGTCGGCTAAATCATTGATCGGTGCCGACCAACACATATAGTCGCCGAGGCAGAATACGTATCCGTTAAAATAATCATGCGATCCGAATACGTACACTCGATCGTCGAAAACATGCGGCTCTCCGTCGGGAATATATTCCCAACTCGGAAGGTACGGGTTAAACGCTTGCTTCATTGCCATCTTCCAATTCCTCCCCTGTGGTTTCTCTGTAAACATGCTCGGACAAAAAGCGCATGAAGGTGTCGTTTTCCGTCGAAGACACCGCTCCGTTGTCGCCAAAAAGCATTTCTGCACGGCAGTCGTCCGTATACGGTTGCCAAACCGGCATTTCGCTTCCGTCGTCGTCTTGGCCGTTGGGATCACCCGTTTTGATGAAGTTCGCGAAATAATTACACATTTGCCGCGAAAGATCATAGTGCCGGCCGCGATGCGGGCGCGTGCTTTTCGCGAGCGTTTCGAAGAAAAACCACAAATCAACCGAATGAAAGGTTCCCGGCCGGTCATCGCCCGGAATATCGGGCAGAAATCGATAATAATAGCATGGCGTCGGATCTTTCGTCTTATTCTCCGCGAAAAACGCCGCCTTGACGGCGCACTCGATGTCGTTCACCGGTGCGTAACCCCATTCACATTTTTCCCGCGAAAGATCAAACGCAAGGAAGCGATCCGCACGTTTCCCGAAAATTTCCCGCGCCCGGGATTCGAACTGCTCCCGGTTCTCGGCGACGATGCAGCTTAAAAATTCATCCTGTGTGTTGCCGACAAGAATCGGGACGTGCGCGCGTCGATTCAAGAGAAATGCACGGAACGGGTCTTCCCTGCAGAACCGGTCGTCCAGAATGATTGCAAATCGCGGATGGTCCTTAGCGAATTCCCCGTATTTGTCCCGGATGGTCAGGGCATCCAGTTCTCGCGCTTCGGCAAGACTCCGAACACCCATAAATTTGAAAAATTCAGCACCCGTATTCTCGGCTTCCGAAAGCGATTTGGGAATGACAAACGAATCTTTCGTGTACGGGCTTCTGAACATGCCGCTCATCACGATTGCCCGCTGAAACAAACCCCAGTTATCCGCACAGGTCATCTGACTCATAACACTCATGCCGCCGGCAGACTGCCCGGCTATGGTAATATTATCCGGGTCTCCGCCAAAAGCCGCGATGTTACGTACGACCCATTTGAGACCGGCTTGTTGGTCGAGACTTCCGAAATTAGCGGGTGAATCGGGTTGAAGCGCCGTGATTTCGGGATGCGCGAGAAAGCCGAGCGCAGCCAGACGGTAATTGACGCTCACGACCACGACACCGCGGCGGGCGATGCGTTCTCCGTCAAATTCCATCTCAGCGGTATACCCCCACTGAAATCCTCCTCCGAAAAACCAGACAAGAACGGGCAACCGCTCGTCGACTCGTTTGGCGTTCGTCCAAACATTTAAGTACAGGCAGTCCTCGCTCATCGGTATTTCCGGATCCACATGCCATTCCCGGCAATAAATATCGGTTCCGAGACCGGGGGTATCCTGAACGGAGATCGGTGCAAATTCAAACGCCTCCCGGATACCGTTCCAGTTCGGACAAGGTTGAGGAGCACGCCATCGATTCTCACCGACGGGTGGTGCGGCAAAAGGGATCCCTTTAAAAGAAGTCACTCTCGGATCTGCGGCAGGCAAGCCACGAACCTTACCGTTCTCGATCGTTGCCACTCGGAGCATAATCATTTTCCTCCGTTATATCAAAAAATGGGGAACGGCGCAAAAACACGCGGATACTGATATTGTAACATTGCGAAGCGGCGCGGATGCCGAACAAAAGAAAAAAGTATCCTCACATATTCCAGTTTTTCAAAGAATAAAACAAAAACAACCATACGGATAAACACCGGATATAAAAAATCGAGTGATTCCTTCGTGCCGCAAGGCAACCCGGGTATCACTCGATATGGTGCGGTCGACGGGACTTGAACCCGTATGGTCTCCCACACGCCCCTCAAACGTGCGCGTCTGCCAGTTCCGCCACGACCGCTTATCCCTGTCGAAAAGCAGTGCTTTTCGACAGCAAGAATGATTATAACCAGTCCATACTGCCGTGTCAATAAAAGTCCGGAAATGGAACCGCCTTTCCGCACGTCTTCCGAAACCGTCCCGATTCGCCGGGCTGAATTCAGCCGAACATCCCGGTGAAATAGCCGAGCACACCGATCACGATCAGCGCGACAATGATGGCGATAATGACACGAAGCGCCGAAATCGGAGCCTTTCCTCCGACCTTTCCCGTTTGTCCGTTGACGACAAACTGAAAGAGCTTACCTTTATATGTAAACGATGACAGCCATACCGGAAGAAGGATGTATTTATAAGTGACTTTATCATACTGAGTCGAAAACCGGATCCCTTCGGCTCGATCGGCATGCCAGACCCGTCGGATGTACTTGGCAATATTCCCCCGAAGTATGCTTCGGATCGCTTCCTGCGCTTGCGCCCACGCATCCTTCAGCCCGATCGAATATCGCTCGGCACCGAATCCGGCCAGAAGTTCCGGGCGATATGGAACCAGCTGAGAAAAATCAAAGGGTTCCGCTCTCCGCACGAGCGCGTTTCCCTCCTTGTTGGTTCCCACGACCGTGTAATCGTTAATAAACTCCTGATACACGCCCGATACGTTTCTCCAGTCGGTTTCCGTAACCGTATGGTCACCGCGCTTGACCATACGGTCATTGCCCGCGCGACCGCTGAATGTCGAAGTGGTCATCGTGTCAAATGTCCAGTACGGAAGATATACGCCCCTAAAAGCGTTCGGACGCGCCTGTCGTTTGGCCTCCGTCGGAGTGAAAATTCTGCATTTCAGCCATTTGGTAAACAATCCGCCGGCATGATCGACCGGAACAATAAACGGACAAACCCCGCCGGGGGCGATCGATTGGGCTCCCGCGGCCGGCATAACCTGCGTTGAACCGCAAAAGGAGCAGACGGCGGCAGTCTCGAGAGCGTCATATATCTCTTCGCCGCCGCAATTATGACAGATGACTACCTTTTTTTCTGCTCCCCAGTTAAAGCTTTGGGTCGACTCGGCCTGATCAAAGTCGATTTCCGAGACGCCCGCATCGTTTTCCGGCGACGGCAGTTCCTTGCGATATCCGCAATAACTGCACAGCATCCCTCGGGTCGCCGGGTCATATTCGATGGTGGCGCCGCAACTCGGACATTTCTTGTTGGTCACCGCCTCGGTTTGCTCTTGCTTCAATTGAGTTACATCGATTGATCCTGTTTGGTTCTCGGTCATCTTCACTCCCCCTTACCTTGTCTTCGGCTGATCAGGAACCCTTTTGACTATATCTACTCATCCCGCACAGATAAATATACGAAAATCAAGCGGCCCGACGTTGATCACCGTCCGCTTTTCGAAAATAAACGCGGCGTCAGAAATGATCGGATCATCAGAAATGATCGGAGCATCAGAAACGATCGGAGCATCAGAGATCATCGCGGCATCAGATCTCCAATCAAATTCCGATACGGACACCTCCTCCGAAAGCGAAACAGATAATGATCTCTCCCGGCTCCGGTTCAAAGCAAACACGATACGACGCGGTCCGTCCCGTTCCGATCCGAAAAGATCCTTTCCATCATCGTCCAATGTCCGCTCAAAGACAAACAGGTCTTCCTCAGCCTCAAGCGTCCGATAATACCCCGTTCGCAAAACCGGGAAAAGCTTGCGCATCCGACCGAGCCGTCGGAAAAACGCCAACTGCTCTTCCTGTCTTTGCGAAAGCCTTCCCCAGGGATATGTCCGTCGGTTGAGCGGATCCCGAAATCCTTCCATCCCGACTTCATCCCCGTAATAAACCGTCGGACAACCGATATACCCGATTTGAAAAACAAAGCCGAGCCGGTGAAGCCGAAATCCCAGTTCAAGCTGGTCATCGGTCAATCGGGTCGACTTCTGAAGGCGTCGGTCGCCCGGGTCCTTCACTCCGGCCAAAAGGTTCACGGCACGCGGGATATCGTGGCTCGAAAGAAGATTCATCACACAAGAATGAATCGGAGCCGGATAATTCTCTCTCTGTGTTTCCAGCCTGTGGTTCGCTTCGCGAGCGGACAAGGCACCCGTCAGGAAGCCGATGACGGCATCCTTGAACGGATATCCCATTGCGGAATCGTGCGTCCTCCCGAGAATAAAGTCCCGGTATGTCCCGTAACTGATCTTATTGCTCGCATCTTCCCAGACCTCGCCGAGCACAACCCCTTCTCCGTTCGTCTCCGCGGATACCCTCTTTTTCATCTCGCGAATAAACGAGTCCGGAAGTTCATCGGAAACATCCAACCGAAAGCCGGAAGCACCTTGACGAAGCCAATGCGCCACGACACCATGAGGACCCAGGATGAAGTCGCGAAAAGTCAGGTCGTTCTCGTCAACGTTCGGAAGTTCCGGAAACCCCCACCAGGAATCATAAAGGATCTCCCCGCTTTTGCCTTTCGAAAAAGAGTACCAGGAGGAGTACCGGCTGATCCCGCCCTCCACCAAAGCTTGGTATGCTCCGGTTTCGGGATAACGTCCGTATTTGTTGAAGTATCGGCTGTCAGCGCCCGTGTGGTTAAAAACTCCGTCAAGGATAAACCGAATGTTCCCGGCCTTCATTTCACGCGCAAACGCATCGTATCCTGCCTGTCCGCCCAGAAGCGGATCGACTTCCAAATAATCACCCGTGTCATATCGATGGTTCGAGCGCGCCTTGAATATCGGGTTCAGGTATATGAGCTCAACATTCATTTGTTGGAGATAATCCGCTTTTTCCGCAATTCCCCGAAGACTTCCGCCGAAAAAATCGCAAGCAACGTACCCGGTATCCGGTTTCCCGTCAATATCCACATCTTCATCCCATGATTCGTGGAAGATCCGCTCCGGCTTATCGTCCTCCGCCTGAACGGCCTCGATCGAAAAGGATGACTCCCGACTGAAGCGATCGGGAAATATCTGGTAAATCAATGCTCCCTTCATCCAATCCGGGGTTCTCATCGTCTCATCGAAAACCGTGATTTGAAACGCATGCGGAGAATGAATCTCATGGGGACCGACGCGAGCGGGCACGTCGCTGAGTCTGCCCGCTCCGGTCATGTCTCCGGATGAGCGAACATAGTAAAAATTCATACCGTTATCGCCGCGAAAAAACTTGAACCAGTAAAAAAACAGTCCCGCATCCGCCGACATTCTCAATGTGACTTCATACCGGTTTAACGACGCATCGCTTTTCCCCATCGACATCTCGTGGTACGTGAGCGTATAAAGTCCGTATGCGTAACAGAGAATCGGGGTAGGACCATTGTCCGGAGCGTCGATCGCCAGGGTTACACAAGTGCCGCTGGGAACCGCACCGAAGGGATTCCGATAGGTTAGACTTCGACTGCGGTGCAGTATATCGGGTATGCCGTGATCTCCGGTATGTGTCATGCTCCGCTTTCGCCGCCTTTCTTAGTGTCCGGCTTTTGCTTCGCTTTCTTTTTTGCCGTCGGCTTGGGTGAAGCGGGTGCCTTTTCGGATGCGGGTGCCTTTTCGGATTCGGGTGTCTTGGCTGACGAGGTTTTCTTTGCGGAAACAGGCGTCTCAACGGAATGCGACACGGGGATCGTATTCAGCGCTTGTTCTTTTTCGCTTAAGTCAATACCGGTTATAAGCGAATAAAGCCCGACGTATTCGGCGGCGGAGCGACTCCAGGAATAATCTCCGTTCATGCCCTCCTTGACCAATCCGTTCCATACATTCTTGTGGTGACGATAAAGGTCACATGCGTATTTGGTAACGAAAAGGAATTCGTGTGCGTTGATGTTGGCAAACGAGAATCCGTTTCCCTCTCCCGTATACTCGTTATACGGCCTTACGGTATCTTTCAGGCCTCCGGTCTCGCGAACAATCGGAACAGTCCCGTAACGCATCGATATCATTTGAGACAAACCGCACGGCTCGAAAAGCGACGGCATCAGGAAGATATCTGCGCCTGCGTAGAGAAGGTGAGCCAGAGTATTATCATAAAAGATGCACGCGGCCATTTTTCCGCCGTTTTGCTTCGCGAGATCCGTGATCGCACGCTCATAAAAGCTGTTTCCCGAGCCGAGAACTACGATTTGCATTCCGTCGTAAAGCATTTCGCCCGCAACGCGAAGAAACAGATCCAACCCCTTCTGGTCGACGAGTCGGGTAATCATCACGCAAAGCGGAACCCTCGGGTTCTCTTCGAGCTTCAATTGTTTCTGGATCGCTGCCTTGGAGACGGCTTTCCCCTCCCCGAAATTTGAAAACGAATAGTTTTGAGGCAGCAGCGGGTCCGTTTCCGGATCGAATTCAGCTTCATTGATGCCATTAATGATTCCGGATACTTTGTACGCGAATTTTTGAAGCGTATGATTCAAACCTTCGCCGTAATAATCGGTCATGATCTCATAGGCATACGTCGGTGAAACCGTCGTCACCGAGTTCGCGTATACGATACCCGATTTCATGAAATTGACGGCTCCGTCCTTAAGCGATAGCTCCTCGGTCAGGAAATGGTCCGGAAGGTCGAGCATATCCTTGATTTGCTCGATGCCGTGGATCCCCTGATATTTCAAATTATGCACAGTATAGACGGTCTTGACCCCGAGAAGCTTCCCCTTCGGACGATAATGGGCGTCGATCAAAACCGGGATCATCCCGCATTGCCAGTCGTTCAGATGAAGCACATCCGGCTCATAGGACATGAAGTCCCCCAGAAACTCCAGAACGGCTCTTTGGAAAAAACAGAATCGTTCGATATCGAACACATATTCCACGTAGGGAGTGTCGAAATTGAAGTAATACTCGTTGTCGATGAAATAGTACTGTATGCCGTCCGAGTCACAGGAGTAAAGTCCCGCATATAGGGATCTCCAACCCATCTTCACCATCTTCCATCCGAGAAAGGTCAATTTTGCAGAATACTTGGTCTTAATCGGACGATACAGAGGCATGATTACCTTCGGCTCGCAATTCATTCCGACGAGAGCCGGGGGAAGCGAACCAATGACATCGGCGAGCCCGCCGGTTTTCGCGAAAGGAACCGCTTCCGATGAAACAAATAGGAGCTTGATTTTTCTCATACGATCGCCCCCTTATCGATAACGACAGGATAGTCTTTATGTCCGACCAACTGAGTTCCCGGGCGAATAACGGCGTTTTTATCGAGGATAACATTATCGAGAACACAGTTGTCCGAGATGTGAACGTCCTGCATAATGACGGAGTTACGGACTGCGCTGTTCTTGGAAACGGTAACGCCTCGAAAGAGGATCGAATTGGAAACCTTCCCCATGATGCGGCATCCGTCGGAGACCAGCGCGTTCTTGACATCACATGCCTCATAATAAAGTGTCGGTGCTTCATCCTTAACCTTCGTATAAACCGGCGACCCCTTCCAGAACAGATCCTCTCTGACCCTGTCGTCCAGAAGTTGCATCGAAGCGTTGAAATAGGTTTGAATATTGTTGATTCGAAGAACCAATCCTTTATATTCATACGCTCTGATTTTGAGGGTATCGTATTTTTTCAGAAGTGAGGCGATCCCGAAGTTACGGTCGCCGTGGGACATCATCTCGGAAATCAAATCAATCAGAAGCGTCCGTCTCAATGTAATGACACCGATGCAACAGCGGTTCGACGAGGATTTCTCAGGATTGAAAAGCACGTCGGTAATGATTCTTTTCTTGTCGGTCTCAAAAATGAAATTCGGGTTTCCGTACTTGGTTCCGTCACGGTTATACATAACCGACATATCCGCGCCGCTCTGAATATGTACATTGACAAAATCATTGAATGTTGTGTTAATGACGATATTACTGTTCGCCATGACAACAAATTCGGTACGATTCGAGCGAATGAAGTCGAGAAGACCTGCCATCTCCTCCCCGTCTTCTGTCGAAGTTGATTCCGAATTGACATAGGGCGGAAGAATGTGGAGGCCGAAATTTTTGCGGTCGAGATCCCAGGATGCACCCGTTCCCAAATGATCCATCAGTGATTTGTATTTGTTCAGTGTCAGAATGCCGACGCTCTTGATGCCGGAATTCACCATGCATGACAGCATATAGTCGATGATCCGGTACCTGCCGCCGAACGGAATCGCCGCAAGCGCCCGGGGCTTCGAAAGTTCTCCGAGAAATATTTTGTTGTTGTCGGCCAAAATCAATCCCATCGCATCCAAAAACATAGGTCTTTCCTCCTTCTTCTGCCTTACACCCGGAATGTTTCCTCGATTACGTCAGACGCGCTGTCCGTCTCGATTTCGCAATCCACCTGACTGTTGGCGGGAATGACCGAATGATCTTTTATCTTTAAGCCCTTCTCGATCACCACAATGCCTTCCGAGCAAATTCGGGTATTTAAGTAAGGGCTCTGCCCTTCGACGGAAGCTCCTGCCCGAACCCCGTTCCCGATAATGGTGCCAAATCCAACGATACATTTATCCAGAAAAGCGCCGGATTTAACGGTAACGCCGGGCAAAAGCACGGAGTCCTTTACGACCGCACCTTTCTCAACGGTAACCGAATCGGAAAGAACGCTGTGGATAACGGTGCCGTAAATCTGACATCCGTCGGTCATCGCGGACATCGATACCGTCGCGTCACCCGAGATGTAGTTCGATGGTTTCACCGGGTTCCTGCTGTATATCCTCCAATGCCTGTCGATCAAATTCAATTCTTCCGGGCGGTCCAAAATATCCATGTTACATTCCCAAAGACTGGAAATCGTGCCGACGTCTTTCCAGTATCCCGAGAAGCGATACGCGAAAAGTTTCATATTTTGGGATAGCATCCGCGGAACGATATCCTTGCCGAAATCATTACTGGAGTTCGGATCATCTTCATCCTCGATCAGAACCGAGCGAAGCGCCGCCCAGGAAAAGACATACACTCCCATCGAAGCAAGGTTGCTCTTGGCCTTCTTGGGTTTCTCGACAAACGAAGCGATTTCATCCTTCGGTCCGGTGTTCAAAATGCCGAAGCGCGAGGTCTCCTCCCAAGGAACCTCGATCACCGCGAGTGTAGCGTCGGCTTCCCGGTCCATGTGATCCTTGATCATTTTCGCATAATTCATCTTGTATATATGGTCTCCCGACAGGACGATCACGTACTTTGCACCGCAATCGTCGAGAAATTCTCGATTTTGAAATATCGCGTTGGCGGTACCCTTGTACCAGTCGCTTTTCCCGGATCGAAGATACGGCGGAAGAATGAAGGCACCCCCGTTATTACGGTCCAGATCCCATGGGTGTCCGTTGCCGACGTAGGTGTTCAACGCAAGCGGCTGGTACTGAGAAAGCACCCCGACCGTCTCAATACCGGAATTCGAGCAATTCGATAACGGAAAATCAATGATCCGGTATCTGCTCCCGAAGGGAACAGCCGGTTTCGCCAAGTTCTTGGTAAGGACACCCAATCTTGAGCCTTGTCCTCCGGCAAGAATCATCGCAACAATCTCAGCTTTTGCCATTTTGATACCTCCGCGTTATTTTCTAATCGGGCAGAACCGAGCTCCGCGCTCTTACTCCCGGATTTTTTGAATGTAAACTCCTGCCAGAGGAGGTAAATTCACCTCGACATAATATTTTTTACCCTTCCAGTCACCTTCGATGGCCGCAAAATCTCTATCTCCGTCATCGTTCGACGGGTAACCGCTTCCGCCGTAGCACACATCGTCGGAATTGAGGACGATCCGATAACGACCCGAGTCGGCAACAGGAATGCGATATCGTACAAGAGGAACCGGAATCATATTGAGCGCCACATATACATCCCGATCAGCCTCTTCACCCTTCCGTCGGAAGATAAATACGCTGTTGTCCCGATCTTCACAATCCACCCATTCGAAGCCTTCCCACGAACGATCTTTGATCCACAAGGTGCGTTCCGTCAGATAGAATCGGTTCAGGTCGGCCGAGAATTCACGAAGAGAGCGATGTGCGTCATAATTGAGCATGAACCACTCCAACTCCTCATAGAATCTCCATTCGATGAAGGGCGCAAATTCCGATCCCATAAAAAGGAGTTTCGCGCCCGGATGCGCGATCATATACATGTAGAGCGTTCGTAACGAAGCAAATTTACGCCAGATATCCCCGGGCATCTTGTCTAAAAGACTTTTCTTGCCATGAACAACTTCATCATGCGAAAGGCAGAGAATGAAATTCTCGGAAAAAGCATAGACCATCGAAAAGCAAAACTGGTCATGATGCCAGATTCGCGCATAGGAATCGGTCTCAAAATAATCCAGAGTATCGTGCATCCAACCCATATTCCATTTATGCGTAAACCCCAACCCACCGTCATTTACCGGATGCGTCACCTTCGCCCATGAGGTCGACTCCTCGGCGATCATCATTACATGAGGATAATTCTCGCGAACGACAGAGTTCAGTTGACGAATGAAGTCAACCGCCTCGAAATTATCGACTCCGCCGTTCACATTCGGAATATATTCCGTTCGGCCGTAATTCCTGTAAATCATACTGGAGACCGCATCCACACGAATGCCGTCCACATGGAATTCACGGATCCAAAACACGGCGTTGGAAATCAGAAAAGAACGCACCTCGGACTTATCATAGTCAAAAACATAAGTTCCCCACTCCCGATG
>LSQX01027805.1_pt1 | contig 73060 bp, 78 predicted proteins | sample 654561 | NCBI WGS metagenome assembly LSQX01 (sample SAMN04489861, study PRJNA283612) | anaerobic digester metagenome | isolation source: 4 biogas reactors fed with cattle manure at either 37C or 55C with and... | place: Denmark: Kongens Lyngby | collected 2014
CATCAGCGATGGGCAGCAGCCGATCCCAATAATTGCTGGATTGGGTGGCTCTGCCGCCGACATGCCCCGCATTGATTGTTTTGCCAATTGCCGCCATGGCTTTCTCTCCCTTGTCTGAGCGATTTCACTGCGCCAGCGCAAAATACGTGCTCACCAGTCGATCGTGCTCCTGCTGGCTGGAAAGCAGAAAAAGAGGGTGACCGTACTGGGGGGCGATGAAGGCGGGTCTGCGGTCGCGCCAGCCGCTCACAAAGAGCGCCTGATCGTGGGAAACGCCTTCTGCAAAGGGATCTTCCTGCAGCTCAACCTCAGATGCCAGGTTAAAGACATCGACGGAATCAGCTGGCACACACCATAACAGTGCCAACAGGCCAGGAAGGCGGTCAAGGGCGTCATCCCTATTGAACGCCTCGAAGAAGACCCAGCGCTCGTCCAGGTGCTTCTGCGGCTGAGTATTGGGGTTGGCGCTGGCCAGTGCTCGAAAAATCATGAAGTACACCCTTTGCATTACGGAGCGGGAATGTTTTAAGTAGGTGCAGTTTCGCACAAATACTGACAACCCCAAGCGCATGACCCGGCACCAGCAGTGAAAGCAGGAAGCGTATGAGTTCAGATTTCAATCTTTGGCCCTACAGTCTCATGTACCTGAGTGCGGACGGCGGCTGGCCCCGGAAAATAATGCCCTGTCCCAGCTGCCAAGCAGATTACCCGACTCTACCCAGCTCCTGGGGCTGGATCGAGGACAGCCCTGCAACGCAGTACCTCCTTCCGCTCTGCGACATGTGTGAGGATCACCCGGCGCAGTGGGGCGAGGTTGATGCTGGCGCTGAGTCTGATCAGTAGGAAATTTAACCGGTGGGCAGTCCTGACGGGAGGAAGCCATGGCCAAGCGGATACATTTGAAACCTGCAGAAGCAAAAAACATGGGCTTGCTGACCAAATCAGAATTGAAAATGGCAGGATTGATGCCGGGGCCAACTACCCGGCCAGCTGGTAGCGTGTGGCAGGGTAGGAGCGCTTACTCTGTCTACCGGCCAGATGACTGTATTACCTGGAGGCGTGGCCTCAGTCCTGCTCAGCTTCGGCGGCAATCCGTTTCAGCAGTGGTAAAAGACCTGCTCGGCAACGACTGTGTAGTGATCGACGTTGAAACGACCGGACTGTGCCAAACAGCGCAGATATGCGAAATAGCGATGATCGATACGGGTGGATCTACCCTTTTAAACACCTTTGTGCGGCCCACATGCTCCATACCGGCTGAAGCGACAGCGATTCATGGAATCACCGATGCCATGGTGTCGGATGCCCCCGGCTGGCCGGATGTGGCGAGCCAATATGAAGAGCTGTCTGCCGGGAAAAAAGTTGTGGCCTATAACGCTGCTTTTGATAGCCGGATGTTGCAGCAAACATATGCTCAGCATGGGTTGATAGCGCCGTGCGTGGCGACAGCGTGTGCAATGCAGCTGTATGCCCGGTGGAGAGGGGTTAAGGCAGCGTCGGGGTGGCGGTGGATGAACTCTCCCGCCACTAACCCGCTGGTGCGGTTGAAGTGGGGGTTTCACGGGTCACAGACGTGGGCTTACCGGCTTTCGCAGGCAGAGGCTTGGGTCTCGCCGTCACGCCCGTCCCAGGCGTGTCTTTCGGTGTCCAGGCATCGAGCAATACGACCCTGGCACTGTTCTGATCCCGTGGCAGCACACAACCACACCCGCAGCGGTGAGTTCGCTCATTGAGCTGCTTCGGCACAATGGCCCAGCAGGCAGAGCAACGCTGTGATGGTTTGAGTTGGCGTGTCCTGGCCAGATGCAACACGGAACCAGCTTCTTCCGCTTTGTAGGTGAGCATCTGGTGAGTCATGCCAAAAGCTGCCGACAGGATTTCTCGGTTGAGTCCGGCCTTCTGCCGAACCCGGCGACCCGGTGATTGCACCGTTCCACGGGCGCTACGGGTCATGTTCCTGGGTGCCAGTTCTTCGGTGGCAATCAGGCTGCACCGCTGAACCAGCGCGGTTGTCTGCTTGTGCAGGAAGTCCCGCCGCTGGTTGTTAATGCGCGAGTACAGGCGGTTGATGTCCTTCTGCAGTTGCCGGTGCCGGTGTGAGTGCCGCTTTTTCCTGGCCTGCTGGCGTTGCAGCTCGGCCAGCCGGGGCAAAGCGTCACGCAGCCAGCGCGGGTTTTCGATCTGTGAGCCATCATCCAGGTTGGCCCAGTGCCTGACGCCCAGGTCGATGCCGACCTGATCATCACCTGTTCGCTGACGCGAGCAGGCTTCTGCGGTAACGCGCAGTGTGACCGAGGCATACCATTGATCCACGCCGGTGACAGGATCACGTTTACGCATCAGGGTCAGATCATTGGGCTTGAACTCATGGAAGCGGTGCTTGCTTCGCGCACGGATCATCATGGCGCTCTTGCCGCTACCCAGCCGCAGAGTCCCCCCACGCGAGCCATGCTGCGCCAGCTTCCAGCCAGCTGGGTCAGGGTAGGTGAAACCGGAGAACCGGCTGCTGGCGCGGAAACGGGGAAAACCGGGTGCATGGCCAGCCTTTACGCGCCGGAAGAAGGCTTGAAAGGCTCTATCCAGCCGCCGCAATGTTTCCTGCAGCGCATGACTGCCCAGTTCGACCAACTCTGGCCGGAATTGCTTGATGCCGGGAAGGGCATTCTGCTGGTCGTAGTAGGTGATGGAGATACCGGCCTTGCGGTACGCCTCAATCCGCTCCTGCAGGGCGGCATTGTACAGCTCGGCATGCAGACGCACCCAGTCATCCAGCCGCTTGCGCTGGCTGGCATTGGGGTACAGCTTGAAGGTCACTTTGCGTCTCTGCATTCTCATACCCTACAACCAGTCACCAATAACCCAAACCGCCCGCTTGACCCGCCTCCTGGCCTACGGCCTAGCAGGGGGAATGCGCGGGCATTTGTTCAGCTTGACGGAAGCCGCCACTGACTGCGGATCGATGGTGGAAGGTGAGCATCGAGCCCTTGTTGATGCGTTGATGGCGCTCGATGTCCTGAAGTACATGCAGAACCACAAATAACGGGCTGTTGCTGGCGCTGATCAGCCGTCAGCGCCAGCAGGGCATCACCAACCTGCGTAGTGCGTTACCAAATGCCCCCAGTCGGATAGAGCGTCCTTCTCGCGCAGAAGGGTCATTGCATCGGCAGCAAGCATTTTTGTGGGGCATCCTGTCAGGAATGTTTTGTCCTGGTTTTGGTTGTAAAGGCGCATGATGGTGACAACCATGACCTTCTGCAGGGGAGTCATTGCCCGGTAGGCTTTGCGCAGAGCCTTGATGTCCTCAGGTATAACGTCCCATTCGCCAGCCCAGTCAATTCCTCTCGGACGCAGGTTGTAATGGTCTCCCTCGCTGGGTGACTTCTCACCGAAACGCATGAAGCAAGAGTGCAAATCGTAAGTGTCAACGATGCCCCACACCGCTTCGCCAAAAATCTGGGCGCGGGCATTAACGCTGTCCAGATTGGGTGGTGCGCAGCCGCAGGCCCTGGCCAGAGCCGCGTACTCGCCGGAGTCCATGCAAGGCACTTTTTCCACCATGTCTCTGAGCAGATAACCGGGCAACCGTCCTGCTGCAAATACAGGGCTGATAGCTGCGTATGCTGCCAGGGCAACTGGCATCCGGGAATGATGGATATAACCGTCGCTGGCGAGCTGCATATCAGTAAAGCCCAACACGCCATGTGGCCCTGGCTCAACTCCCAGCTCATTCAGGATGGCCACTGCCTTGGCGGCATAGTTCGATATTGTTCGCATGTCAGCTCCAGCTCACTTGATTGTAAATTGTGATGTGCAGATTACAGCATTTCCCATCCAACAACCCTCAGCTCGGCCCGGAGCCGGATCGCGCATACGCGCCAGCAGGCAACTTCCACTGGCTGGGATCGGTCAGGACGGGCAGGGCGTAGTCAGGGCGCACAGCTTGCTCCAGCGCCTGCAGGTCGGTGATATCGAGCGGGCGGGCTTTGTGGGATACGTCAATGATGCTGATCCGGTCGCGGCTGATGGTGGTATCGAAGCGCTGCTCATAGTCTGCCAGGGCATCGAGACTGCCGGGGAAATACTCCCTCAGGGTGGCCCAGATAGAAGCGTCGTTGAAAATGCACTTCATGCAGGATGAACGACCCCAGCCCAGCCGGTAGGGTACCGGCGCAATCACCCCATGGCGGCGCAGAGCATCCCACACTTGTTCTTCTGGCCAGTCCAGCACGGGACGCCAGGCATCCACATGGCGGGCCAGTCGTCCGTTGCGCCGATCGCAGGCATGGGGCTCCAGCTGGAAGTAGCGGGCACGGTTGGGGCTTTCTTCCCGGCGCTCGCCGGTGATGAACAGGATCTTCTTGCCCATGAAGCGTGGCTGGTTGTTCAGGGCACGGCGGGCGACATCGACTTTCAGGCTGGAGCTGCACCAGCGCACGGCCAGATTCGCGGCAACCTGGGGGAAGCGCAATCGGGTACCGGGTTTTGCCCGGGTGGTGTCCCGTTCCAGGATAATCAGCCCATCAGGGGTCTCAGCGTGGTGGGGACGGCTGAAGCTGTTGTTCTTGAGCATTTCGCCCTCAAAGCCACCTTCGAGCCAGGAGAAGTACAGGGGCAGATTGAATGCGTTGGCCAGCTTGCGGTTGTAGTCGGCCATGAATGCCCAGTCCATCAGAGTTGACCCTTCTCGGCCATCAACATCGTGATGCCAGAGCTCAACCCGGGACATATCGGCACCCAGATCCATCAGGTGCAGGAGGCAAGCCAGAGAATCTTTCCCGGCTGAGAATCCGACGATGATGTGATCGTAGGTATCGAGCTCGACGGTGGGTGCAGAGAAATAACGACCGCGGCTGTCAGGTGCGGCCAGCTGCTCATCACCACCAAGCAAAAACCCTAACTGCTGATCCAGGGCGGGGATAACCACGGCGTCATCGAAGGCATGCACGGACGGAGACTCCTGTGTACGGGCTGGAATTTAGACCAACATACCGCAAGGGGTATGGAACCCAACCGACTCCCCCCGATTACCTTTTTCCTGCTCCCCTCGGGCCATGTCGCCTTTCTTTATCTCTCTTTTTTTCATTTTTTCTCTTTTCATTTCTGCGCGGGGCGCGGCCGGTCAGGGTGGCTGTTGCGGACGGCCAGCAAGCACGGCGCAGCAGGATGGATTGGGGGTTTCAGGGTGGGTGGTAGCGTTACCCCTACGAGGTATGTTGGTCTAAAATGGCTGGCAGTACAGCAGTAAAAGGACGCAATTCGGGTTTGTTTAGCGCAACGCGGGGAAGGCTGGGGAAATATGATTGCCCTGAGATTGGGCAACACGGCCGCATAAGCTGGCGCGAGAAAGATTAAACCTGGAGAAGGCGAAGATACTTCCACCCTGCGGTGGTGACATAGGAATATCACATGCGCACGAACACATCCAGCCCCGTCGAAGAGCTCTATCAAAACATCCTGCAGGACGTTGACGCTCTGCGGCGCATCATCAAAGAGGTGGAGCCGCGTCACGCCATCGCCGCTCAGATCACGCCGGTACCCAAGGGTGAATCCGTCCTCTACGACGCCGACATTCCCCTGCATCCGGTTACCGGCAGAGAAGCGGTGCTTGCCGCCGCACAGGCCTACCGCGATATGCACATACACCCGGATTTCTGCCAGAAAGCAGCACGGCGTACCCTCGGTGTGCTCTGGTACTCCCCTGAACAGGATGAGCGCCTGCTGGATATTCCGGTGCTGGTGCAACGCATCAATGCCGGTAAAACCGCCATCGAGCGCCATATCACCCAGAACTACCCCACACAGACCACACGCTTTAAAGCCCTGCGTGAGGACTGCCCCGGCGTGATGGCTGTCCACCTGTATCGCCACATTCGCTGCCTCACCGAACAGGACGTGACGAAAATCCGTTTCTCCTGGCTGCGCAAGGATCTGCTGAGCAAGCCCGACAAGGGGGAATTGATGGAGGGTATCGAAGAAGACATGCAGCTGGGTTCCGATGAGCGTGTGGAGCTGCTGAAGTCGATCCTGGCCAAGGTGGCCAGCACTCCGGCTCATCAGTTGCGCCTGCGCCGCCGTGCGCCGGTACAACCCGCTGCCAATATCAATTTTGATGCAGCACCGCTTCAGACCCTGAGCGCCAATATGCCGCTGATACTCATCCAGCACCGGCGACCGGATCTCAAGCCGCCGGTGAGCTTTCTCTATGCCAAAGCGGCCAGCAGGAAAGTCAGGGCCGACAAGATTCCTGCTCAGACCCTGGGCACCTTCGCCGGGTACACCATTGAGGTGTTTCCCGATGACGCACAGACGTAATTATTCTGGAGACGCTTCAATGGCCAACAATCCTTCCCAGCCAGAGAAAGAATGTCAGCTGGCGCTCGATGCCACGCTGATTGACACCACCCCGGGAGCCCACCGGCTGAGCCCTTTCTCACCACCCTCCGGCTGGGAAGGCGATGCCGCAGCCTATCTGGATCTCATGCGCCAGCGCTTCAAGTGCCTGGACTTCTCGCAGCGGCTGGGCTTTGCTGCCGGTTTCGCTTGTCGATACCCTGTCCAGTACCAGGGGCCTTTTGCTGAGCAAGCCCGAAGGGTGATCGAGGGAATCAACCGATCAAAGACCACTGCGGAGCCAGCAGCTTTGCTGGACTTGGGATAGTTGAGACATCGGCTACGGTAGAGGTGAATGCGGCGAATCACCCACTGTTTTGTGAATGGGCGATACAAAGAAGTGGTGAGTGATGACCGCTCATAGCCAAGCGACTTGTTTCTTGCAAAGTCCAGCTCCAGACAATGCCCCAGCTGGGCGGTCTCTGCGCTGGAACAAGCGATTCGCTACATGCAGCTGGCCATCGAAAGGCGTCAGGCCGACAATAGCGAGCCGCAAGACATCGACGCTTAATCTCTCCTACATCCCGCAGCAAAAACGCTCCCCCAAGTCTTCTGATCTCACACAATTGGGATTCATTCAAGGCAATCATGTGCTGTGGAATCACTTTGGCAGGAGTAGGTGGCTGTGATGTCGTTTCGATCCGTTGTAGGTATCTGTTTGGTGCTGCTTTTGTTTCCCGTGATGGCCAATGCCGCACCGGCAACCTTCGAGCAAGCAAAGGTGGAGCTGCGCAACAAGGTCTACCATGACCGCAACCAGGGGAAAGTAGGCGATCTGTACTGCGGGTGTGATTGGCGCTGGGTTGGTCGCAGTGGAGGGCGCATTATTCCTGAAAGCTGTGGGTACCAGGTGCGGGCTCAGCCTGTCCGTGGAGAACGTAGCGAATGGGAACACATTCTGCCCGCAGCCACATTTGGCAGACAGCGGCAGTGTTGGCAGCAGGGCGGACGGAAGAACTGTACGCCCAACGACCCTGTGTTCAGCCGCATGGAAGCCGACATGCACAACTTGAGCATTTCAGTTGGTGAGCTGAACGCTGACAGACAGAATTTTAATTTCGGGGTGCTTCCGAACACGCCATTTCAGCACGGGGCATGCCCGTTCAAGGTCGATACCCGGCAACGCACAGTCGAGCCGCCGGATGAAGCCAAGGGCCTGATTGCCCGGGTTATGTTCTATATGCACGACCACTATGGCCTGAATATGTCTCGGCAACAGCAACAGCTGTTCATGGCGTGGGATCGCCACTTTCCTGTGTCTGATTGGGAGAGGGAGCGTAACCGGCGCATCACCGCAGTGATGGGCCATACCAACCCCTATGTCACTGGCGAAAGACAGTGGCAGCTTGGGCAAAAGCCAAGAGGCGAGGGGCTGGCCGTACTTGTGCAGCTGTTCCCCAACCACGCTGTCGGGGCCGAGCCGTCGAGAGTGCCTTCCTCGCGTAGCGCCCCGCAGACACAGGTTCAGTCTGGCGCAGATGCCAGGATCATGGGAAACAAGCGCAGCGGAATCTTTCACTTGCCGCAAGGATGCCCGGGGTATGGCACCGTGGCCCCACATAACCAGATCCTCTTCGACACGCACGATGCGGCCCTCGCGGCCGGGTACCGGCTGGCAGGTAACTGCAGCTGAACACACACATCACAACCACGGCATGAGCCTGATCAATGCCACCATTCAACCCTAAGAGACAGAAGACCGCATATGAGTAAAGACCCCAACGATACCCCTTGGGAACGGGAGTTGATCCGCGACCACATGCTGATGCTGCACAAGGAACAGGTGAAGGATCGACGCTGGCGCATGGCATCAAGAATGCTGCGCTCCGCTGGTTTTCTGATCATGGCCCTGCTGATGTACAAGATCAGCACCGGCGGGCTGCTGGGTGACACTTCACTTGAGCCTCACACCGCCTACATCAACATCCAGGGGGAGATTGCAACTGGGAATCCGGCCGATTCCGACCGACTTATTCCGGCCATCCAACAGGCCTTCAAACACAGTGGGTCCAGAGCTGTTGTGTTAAAGATTGAATCTCCTGGCGGCAGTCCGGTTCACTCCGGCCGCATCTACGAGGAGATCCAGACCCAGAAAGCGTTATACCCTGAGAAAAAGGTCTATGCGGTCATTGGCGATATCGGAGCTTCCGGCGGCTATTACATTGCAGCAGCAGCGGATGATATCTACGCCGACCAAGCCAGCCTGGTGGGCTCCATCGGTGTTATTTCCTCAGGCTTTGGTTTTACCGGACTGATGGACAAGCTGGGCGTAGAGCGCCGCGCTATCACCGCCGGAAGCAACAAGGCACTCCTTGACCCTTTCGCTCCCCTGGGCGAATCAACCCGGGACTTCTGGGAAAGCGTACTCAGCAAAACCCATGAGCAATTTATCAGCCGGGTGAAGGAAGGCCGCGGGGATCGCCTGACTGACGACCCTCGTATTTTCTCGGGGTTGATCTGGAACGGTGAGCAGGCACTCGACCTGGGCTTGATTGATGGGCTGGGCAGCATCAACTCGATTGCCCGTGATGTGATCGGTCAAACCAACCTGGTGGACTACACCCCAGCACAGGATATTTTCCAGCGTTTGTCACACCGATCCAAGGTGGCGGTGCAAGCCTTTATCGGTGGCTCCAGTTACCAGATACGGTGACACGACTCCTTCTTGATCCAGCGCCTGACACCACAGGGTCGGGCGCTTCTTCCCTCAGCAGACCCACTCAGCGCACTCACGCATGACTTCCCTTTAGCGCCAGCCGCTCCTGCCCAAAGTATTAATACCACTGAAATATGGTCGCAAACAGCCATCGCAGTAGACTGGCTGGTGGTCTACTGCTCTTGCGTTTGAGTAAGGAGTAGTAATGCGAACCAACGACATAGAAATGTCAGTGCCGATCGGCCGGACTCTCACCGGTGAGGTTATCTCGGTACAGGACATCATGAAGGTGATAGCGACGGTATGTGGGGTCAGGCTGGGCTCTGCCCGGTTTGATCAGATATTGAATGAGCCCCAGCTGCTGCATGCGCCCGATACCCTGGCCAATGCTCAGCGTTACGGATTGCTCTGTTCGATCCTTGATGGCATTGCCTCCCCACCTGAGGGGCTATGCGTTCATACCGCCAAGACGGAAGGGGGTATGCCCTCTGAATGCCAGCTATCTATTCCCGCCACATCCAATGCCGCACAGCGGCTCAGCGACCTCCTGGATAGCATCATCCAGGGTCAGAACATCAGGAGTACCGCATGAACAAAAAAGATCTGATCCGCATTGTGGCAGAAAAAGCTGACTGCCCTCAGAAGGTGGCCACCGAGATTATCAATGCCTACCAGGACACCATCGAGCAGGCCATGATTCAGCGCCAGCGCGTGATAGTGCCCGGATTCGGTACGTTTGAAACGGTGGATCGCGCCAGCAGGACAGGGCGCAATCCAGCCACCGGTGAGCCCATGGAAATCCGAGCCAGGGTAGTACCTCGCTTCGTCCCCGGTAAGCAGCTCAAGGACGCGGCCAACATGTCCACCCGCGAGTAAACACATCGGCGGGGCCTGGTGCCTCGCCACCTCTTCTGGAGCCCAACATGCAACCCACACATGAACAGTTGCCGATCATCAACTATGAGGGCAGGCATTTGGTGGTGATGGCTTTCGCTGGTTGTGGCAAGACCAGCACCCTGGTGCAGTTCGCCTTGAAGAACAGCCACCTGAAAATGCTGTACTTGGCCTATAACCGTGCAATTCGAGATGAAGGGGCCGAAAAATTCCCGCGCAACGTAGTATGCAAAACTTCCCACCAGCTGGCCTGGCCTGAGTTCGGTAGCCGGTTGCAGCACAAGCTGGGTAACACCCGGCTGACCGATATTGGAGATCTGCTGGAGACCCGCAACTGGAAAATGATTCGGGCCGTGCAGGCGACCGTAAACGCCTTCCTGAGTAGCGCCAGCACCCAGATCGAGCTCTCCCACACCAATGGTTGCATGCGGCCGGATGAGCTGGCCAGCGTCAACGAGGGGTTTCTGAGGGAGGTTGTTAATGGATCGCAGCAGGTCTGGGAGGCGATGATTGACCCGGACAACGATCTGCAAGCACCACATGATGCCTATCTTAAACAGTTTCAGTTGAGCAACCCCTCCTTACCCTTTGACGTGATCCTGTTTGACGAAGCTCAGGATGCGAACCCTGTCACTGCGGCTCTGGTACGGCGTCAGAAGTGCCGCCGGATTTTCGTTGGCGATAGATGGCAGCAGATTTACCGCTGGCGGGGCGCTGAGAACTCGCTGGACATGGAGATCGACGCTGGCGCGGATGTCATGCACCTCACCCAGTCATTCCGGTTTGGACGGGTGATTGCTGGCGCGGCCAACGTCATCTTGCGCAACCAAGGAGAGATTCGCTCCCTGATTGGCAGCGGCCCACCTGATCAGGTCTATACGACCGTCCCGCAAGGTGCTTCCCGGTACACCGTACTCAACCGCACCGTGGCTGGCGTCATCCAGTCGGCCATTTCCGAGGTAGAGCGCGGCAAGATTATTTTCTGGAACGGCGGCATAGAGGCCTACCAGATTTCTGACATTGAGGACTTGCACTACCTCAAGGAGGGCGAGCGTGAAAAGGTCGGCAATCGCCGCCTGCTCAAGGAGTTCCCCAGCTACGCCGCCTATGAGGATGCTGCCAAGGAAACCAAAGACCCTGACATGCAGCGCCTGGTAAAGATCCTCAAGGAGCACATGAACATTCCCCGGCTGCTGGCGAGCCTCAGGAAAAACATTGCGCTGGAACCTGAAGATGCTGATGTGATTGTCAGCACGGTTCACCGCTCCAAGGGGCTCGAATGGCCGATGGTCATCCTGGAAAATGATTTCCCGGATATCTTTGAGCAAGACCCGCTGAAAATGTCGCCGGAACAGCGCGTTGATGAGTTGAACCTGCTGTACGTCGCGGTTACCCGCGCCAAAAACAAGCTGGTCATCAATGAGCTGGTGCAAGAGCTGGTGCTCAAAACTCATGCTGAGGCCCGCAAGGCCAGAGCAGCAGTTAGCTGAACTCGGAGGAAAAGATGCTGCAGGTTTTGATTGGTTTGATTGTGATACCCACAGCCATCATCTGGCTTTGGAACAAGGTGCTGACCCGGATGAATACCCTGGTGTGGGATGCCTACCGATACACCGGCATAGTGGGCACTCCGATTCATGAGCTTTCGCATGCGATGGCATGTTTCATCTTCGGCATGAAGATCCAGCGAATCGCCCTGTATGCCCCCAATGCGCTGACCGGCAACCTCGGCTATGTGCGGTTCTCTTATCGCAAAGGATCGGCTTGGCATACCCTTGGGAGGGTAGTGCAGGGGGTTGCCCCGTTGATTACTGCGGCCGTGGGCCTGGTGCTGGTATTCGATCTGCCCGATTTGATGGGCAGTCCTGGAACGGTTCCTCTTTGGGTGTGGGTCTGGGAGTCGGTGCTGGCCACCCTGGACGCAGCGGGAGCGATGCTGGTATCTGGCTGGGAAGGGGCAATTCTGGTTACGGTATTGGCTGTGCTGGCGCTGCACCTGATTCCCAGCGTGTCAGACATTCAAATATCCCTTGGTGCTCTGGTCAGCATCATCCTCTTCTTCGCCGTAGCCCTGCTTGCCGCTGACCTGATCCAAGGCAATATAGATAGGCTGGGCTTTGAGTCCACCGTGGCGGACCAGGTTCACTACTACCTTGGGCTTGTGCTGGATGTAATCGAGCGCATTCTCTGGATGGGAGTGCTGGGAGTAACTGCTGCGTTGGTCATGGCTTTGCTGGGTTCAACGGTCATCGTCATCCTTCCGGCATTGATCTGGTTTGCGCGGGACTGGGTGCGCGGTGTTCGTGGAGAAGTTTAAGGCTTGAAACCCAAGTCAACCCCGTGCAATATAGGTTCGTCGCAAGACCCGTCCGCTGCACGGCAAGCAAGCAAGTCTTTCTGCTGTTCCGAGTCTCGGAACAGCCCTTCAATTGCCTTTCAGGCCCCTAATCTTACGTCAACGCATGTGCGCTGATGTTTGACCATGCTTCGGCATGGGTCGGCAGCTACCGACTGAATAAAGCACCTACCCCTGCGGGCGTCACTTCCCGTCAGGGGAGGACTCCCGCAACTTCCCAATTAGGAGAACTGCGATGTCCATTATCAATCTGACCAAATTCCGTATCACCCCTGAGCTCGCAGAGTTCGGTGTGCGGGATCTAACCAACTGGAAGGACTTTCAGGAGATTCGTAATCTTCTGTTCTTCCAGGCTCCCCCTGTAAAAGATCTTGTTGCCAAGCGCGTTGAGCGTCTGGCTGAGATTGCCCTGCAGGAACACAAGCGCACTGGCAATACCCAGGTATTGGTGAGCTGTCCCCCGTGGATGTCTCACAGCCTGTGCAACGAACTCATCTACCACGGCCTTGAGCCTCTGGTGAGCTTCACTAAACGGACTCAGGAAAGCGGCATCACTGTCGTGGATCTGGTCAAAGCTGCTTAATCTTTACCAACAGCTGTAAATCAACCCTCAGGGTGGAGACTTCCCCTGACGGGGTTTCTCTATTCCAGGGTTCTACTGAAATGGAGAAAAAAGATGGAAATGCAATTCAACGTAATCCCCATGACCGCTTTTGGCGTTCAGTCCAACCACAAGACTCACGGTTTTGCTTCTGACCACGAGTTTATGGATCTGGTACCGGCATCCAATGCTGGCTATGTGTTCAGGATGGAACTGTTGCAGCGGTTTTCGCAATGGCTCTACGACCCCTGTGACGACGCCTGCATGCTGGTGGGACCAACGGGCTCTGGCAAGTCTTCTCTTGTTGAGCAGGTTGCTTCACGTCTCAACTGGCCTGCTTTGACTGTTTCCGCGCACTCGCGCATGGAAATGCCAGAGCTGACCGGTTACAACTTGCCTTACACCGATCCGGTGACAGGTGATCTGCAGACCCGCTTTGTCGATGGGCCTCTAACCAAGGCTCTGCGACATGGGTTTGTTTTCGTGCTCGATGAGTACGACACGCTTGATCCTGCAGTATCTGTTGGTCTTCATGCTGTACTGGAAGGCCGACCGCTGGTGATTGCCGAAAACGGTGGTGAGGTTGTTCGACCCCACCCCAACTTTCGGTTTGTCGCTTGTGGTAACACGGCTGGCCAAGGTGATGAAAACTCACTGTATGCCGCCACCATGCAGCAAAACCTCGCTACCCTGGATCGTTTCAGGGTGTTTGAGGTGAGCTATCTGGATAAGGATGTCGAGCTGTTGTTGCTCAACACAAGATGCCCTGATCTGGAAAATGCGCAGTTGACGGAAATGATGGTCGATATTGCCAACAGCATCCGTGATCGTCACCAGGGTAACGGTGCCGATTATCTCAGTGTAACGATGTCCACCCGGACACTGCTGCGCTGGGGCAGGATCGCTTGCGACTACCTTGAGGCGGAACTGGATTCACCTTTGCAGATGGCAATGGATGAAGCCTTGCTCAACCGTTGTGATCAGGTACAGCGTCTGGCAATCGAGAAGATTGCTCAGTCAAAGCTGGGTGCCACCTGGTCAACCAAAACCAAAGCTGCTTAATCGCAGCACATCCCTATGGGGGACTCTCTCCCATAGGGGGAGTAGTCCCCTTTTTTATACGAAAAAGGAAAACTGATATGACTACTCCCTACGAAGTAAAAATTCTGGACAAGATCCTGCTGGTGGATCTGAGCGGTATTCGTCTTTGGACGGCCAGAAGAAAGCTGAAACCCAGCATGCTGGAAGGAACTATCCCCCCGGCCGTGCTGGCTTCACTGGGCTCAATGCGTGTTATTGACCCGGAGAAGCTGAAACCCTTTGAGAAAATCAAGCGCAAAGCTGTAGCGTTGCTTGAATCCAAGGGTGTGAAGTTTCTGGGTGGCTATGCCATCCCGGATAGCCTGATCCATGAAATTGTTGATGAGCTCAATGTTTTGAAGGATGAGTTTTACGAATACAAAACATATTTCATGAGCTTGTACGATGAGTTCGTGGATGAGTGGGTCAACAATGGTTGGGAAAAGTCCGAATGGCGTGATGCCATACGTTCCTCAGCCACACCCAAAGCAGGGGTCGATGCGGGTCTTCAGTTCGGGTTTGCGGCTTGCCGCGTTGCCGCGGACAAAGACGACAAGCTCAACCAGCTGCTCGACGGTGAAGTGCGTGGCTTGTCTGACCAGCTGTTGGCTGATACAGCAGCAGAGGCAGAAGAGCTTCTGGCAACCGGGTTGGCTTCTCGCGGCCAGGTTGATCAGCGCACTCTGGGTACTATTCGTCGCATGCACAGCAAGCTCAAGGGCTTGATGTTCCTGTCGTCGGAGGTGCGCCAGCTGACCCGCTACATGGGTGACTTGCTGGATCAGTTGCCCGCCACTGGCGTGGTCAACGGCAACCTGTACTCACAGGTGGTGACCTTGGTCAGCGCCCTGTCGGATGAAGGCTCTATCAAGCGATTGATCAAGGGCCTTAATGCTTCAGCCGATTCTGATGAATCCGCTCCTGTAACAGCCGCTCCCGCGCCTGCTGTAGTTGTGGCCCAACCTGAACCTGAAGCAACAGTTGCACCGGCGGTGCAAGCGGTTGTCTCGCAAGCCACTCAAGTCGAACCTGAAACCAAATCATTGGTTGAAGAGTCGGCCCAGGTAGCAGAGAGCGAACCAGAGCCCGCTGCTGAATGCTTGCAGTTCCCGACCTTTGCGCAAATGCAGGAGAAGGAAGAGCAGCGTGAAGTAAGAAGCCAGCAAATCAGACGGAAAAACCCTTTCCTGTTCTGACGCTGAACCCTTGAGGGGAGTCCATCCCCTCGGGGGTGGATTCTCCTTAATTCATGATAAGGAGAATGAAATGCGATACAGCAACCAACAGATCACCCGGGCATTACCGATCTACGCACAGCATCTGGCTGAGCAAACGGGTGTGAAGGTGATTGTCGGCGGTTCCAACGCCTGCACAGATGGCAAGGTTGTCCACGTCCCGATGGTCAAAGAGGGTGATGCCTCGTTGGCTTTTGGTTTTATGGCCCACGAAATCAGCCACGTCCGCAACACGGACATGGATGCTTTTCAGGAGGCTGCATCAGTACCCTTCCGCCACAAAATGCTGAATGCGCTTGAGGATATTCGTATCGAGCGCTGCAGCATGGATCAGTACCCGGGTACCGAAGAAGATATCCGCTACCTGAACCGCAAGGTTCTGCTGGAACCATTCTCTGAGGTAGAAGCAGCCAATGCTGGAGACCTGCAGGTGGTTCTGTATGCGGTGTTGATGGGAGCTTACTGGAAGTTGCAGGAGCCCCAGCTTGAAGCGCCAGCTCGGTTCTACATGGAAGCACTGGAAAAGCTGGTTGGGAAACCAATCGCTGACCAGATCATGGCGACCGCCTGGCAGTGCCTTGAGTGCAACACTACCTGGGAAGTGTTGGAGTTGGTCGATGAGATTCTGGCTTTGCTGCCGGATGATCAGGATCAACAACAGCAACCCCCTCAGCAACCGCAATCCCAGCCGCAGGGCAGTGATGATGATTCGGAGGAAACCGACGAATCTGATCAGTCTGGCGAGCCTGACGCACCAGAAGAGGATGACAACTCGGAAGGTGAAGACGGCGGGGAGAGTGATAGCAGTGATGAAGGCGCTGGGAGTGATCCTGGTTCGGATGAAGACTCTTCGGAGAATGACGACGAACAGCCGCAATCACAATCTGGGCAAGACGGAGACGGCGAGGAGGACTCCGGTGATGGCTCGGATGCAGGCTCAACTGATGCAGATGCCGGTGACGGCGCAGAGGGTGAGCAAGAAAGTGATCAGGATTCAGGTCAAGGAGGAAACGCTTCTCCTGGCCGGGACGATGATCAGGGAGACTCCGAAAGTGAAGGTGAGGAAGCAACAGGCAATGCACCAAGCGGTGAGCCCGAAGAGGGTGAGTCGCCCGGGAATAACCTGAAGCAAAAAATCCTGTCCGCCACTGAAGAGGATCTTGAAGAGCTGATTGGGGATCTGGCCGATGCAGCAGCTGAGCTGCTGAATGCAGAGGCTTATATGAAAGGGGTGGTAAAACCATTCCAGCTCAAGGGTCGTACCAAGCGGCGCTCCGATTGGACTTCCGATCACCGGGTTGCGCTGGGTGCTCAGGAGTCAGCTGGTCTCAGGCAGATCCTCAACGGGATGCTGCAGGGGCAAGTTGATTGCAGGGTACAGCTCAAGCGTCAGGGTCGCAGGATTGACCCGGGTCGCATTGCGATGATGAAGGCTGGGGAAACCCGGATCTTCCGTCATAAGGCAAGAGCTACCCGCCAGTCAGCAGCAATTCAGCTGTTGCTGGATAAGTCAGGAAGCATGCAAGAAGCCATGGGTGATGCTGAATCGGCTGTCTATGCGGTTCTACGCGCTCTTGAAGGCTTGCCCTTGGTCAGTACCGGGGCCATGGCATTTCCTGATCGCTATTCTCAGCCGTTTGGCTGCTCGCTCATGAAAAGCCACACCGAATCTCTTGGCCATGCCGCGAGTGAAGGGGGCTTTGGGGCAGTAGCAGATGATGGCTGGGGCGGTACGCCATTGGCTGAAGCTTTATGGCCATCGCTGGGGCAGTTGTTTGGCCCTAAAACCAAGGCTGTTGATCGCAAAATCCTGTTCGTCATCACCGATGGCGCACCGGACAACAACGCAACAGCCCGGGAAATGGTAGAGCTCGGTGAGGCCAGTGGTGTCACCGTAATTGGTTTGGGGTTTGGTACTGCGACTAACGCAGTTCTGGCCCGGGTGTTCAACCGCTACCAGAATGTCGGATCGGTGAAAAACCTTCGTTCCGTGCTCTTTGAGCTGGTTCGGGGCGTATTAGCTGCCTGACGATTTATCCACCCAAAGGGGGCCATGTCCCCTTGGGGGGGTGGCCCTCTTTTTGTTGGGGTCACTGAAATGGAAAATCTAGCACTGAAAATGCCTGCCCTTGATCTATTTGGGGAGCAGGTCGTTATCCGCCGACGCTCATTTGAGCCCAGGCGGCGAAAGTCCCAGCCAGAAATGGATCTGGAGCAATTGGCTTTCATCGACATCCTGGAGATGGACGATGTAGAGCTGGAACGCTTGCGGGCCGAGGAAGTCATCACCGATGACTATATCGACTGGATGCGTGAGTACCTGTTGAAGCTGACAATGAGGCAGTTGGTTCACCCTCAGGTCAGTGACGACAACTGGCGCGATGCAATGGCGTGGATGATGTCGGATGAGATTCATCCGTTCAGCTTCCGCATCTGCTGTGAAGCCATGCACTGTGATTTCGAGGATGTTCGCGAAGCCACTTTGCATATCGTTGCCAAAACCTTGTTTAACTAAGCCCTTCGAGGGGGAAAAGTCCCCTCGGGGGCTTTTTCCTTTCGGATCATACGAAAGGAGAAATACCATGTTGGATAAACGCTACCAGGCACAGATGGATCAGGCAGAAACATTTTCCCTGGGCAACCAGCAAGCCATGATCGATCTCGAAACCCGGCTGGTGTTGATGGCCGCTCACTTGGTGAACCAGGTGGCGATTCAGGTGCTCCCAAGCGCCGATGTCCTGCAGCTGCAGCAATTGGTTGCATGCAGAAAGCTTTCTGAGCTCTACAGCAGCTTGCGTTCCAGGGCTGGGGACTTTTGCGTAAAGGGCATGAGCGGGTTTTATTGGGTCTGGATAGATGCTGTTAGCGCCTACTCCGATTCCAGAAACGCTCGTTGGCCATACATGACGCCTGAGCGCAGAAGGATCAATCTCGATGAAGCCAGCAGGCTCACAATCGAAATGGAGCGTGTCATTGCTTGACCGCCCACAGGCAAGAGCATTCCTTGCCTGATACCACCACAACAACCCCGGTTTAGTGCCTCTGGCGCTATCCGGGGTTTTCTTTTGCCTGGGTGATTGCTACAGTTGCCAAAGGGTACGTTTCACTGGTGCCCAGCAGAATCTTTGTGACCAGCATGCGCTGATCACTGAGTAGCCTGGCCTCTTATGAGGTCTGGCAATCCTGAGCCAACCGGCTCACCCCTACCATCATGCTTGCGCATGATAGGCATACAACCACCCAGCGCGGGGATACCCCGTCTGGATGGGATATCTCCGCGACATTTCTGTCAGGAGATTCAAATGAAAACCTTCCTTGTTGAAGTTGTTATTCAAACTGGTGAATACCAGAAAAAAGCCACCAAGCTTATTCAGGCTTCCACCCAGACCGAAGCGGAATCCTACGCCCTCACCGGCGAATGTCATGGAACGCTCGGCGAAAGTGCTGAGTGGGTTGATGGTGGAATTGCTGACCTCGGTTATGAGTTCCACTACTCGGTCAAGAGCTGCGTTGAAGTTGAGCCGGAGCACGTCAGTGTTCTGTCTCAGTATCTTGCTCTCACCTATTCCTGGCTGCCTTTTGGCCATCAGGAACCTGGTGTAGAAATAGTGATCTCTCGCCGGGTAACGGGGATTGCGGTTGAGTCCTCCACCTACGAAATGGACCCGACGGAATGGAAAAAAATAGTGGAAGAGGCTGGCTCCCAAGAGGATGCTGTAACCTATCTGCAAGAAAATATATCGCCTACCTCTCATGAGGTAGATCTGATTGATGTCACCATGGAGCATGATTCCTCTTTCGAGGTCGAGGCGTTGCCGGTTTAATCGCCGGTAAACATGGTGACCTGAAAAACCAACCCTATCGGGGCACATCGCCCTGTGGGGTGGTGCGCCCTTCATTTTTCGAGGAGCGCACCATGGGTACCTACCTATCTCAGAACTCTCAAAACACTGCTATTCCCACGATGACAAGGGAAGATGCACACGAGATCGCCTGCATAATGGGCGAGCTCGAACGAAAACTGGCTGAAGACATGGACATATTTGATGAGCTTGCACTATTCATCGAAGTCCCTTCAGCGATCATTGATGGGTACGAATCGGGTTTCATCTGGCTAAGCAGCCTTGTGACGACCCTTTCCGCTACCCCCACGATGAAAAGGGAAGATACACACGGGATAGCCCAGGTACTGGGGGATCTCGAACGTATGCTTGTTGTAGATATGGACGCGTTCAACGAGCTTGAGCTGTTCATCGAAGTCCCTTCAGATGTCACCGAAGGGAGCGTATCGAGTTTGATTTGGATGGGAAGCCTGATGGAACAGGTTTCGGCTCAAATCTACTGACTTAAACCCCAAAGGGGCACTCATGCCCTCGCGGGCGTGTTGTGCCCTTCCAAAAGAACGGAGCACCACATGAATATCGACATCAAAAACATCGTTCTGTCTGCAATCCAGCAAGCGCTGACCACGGCTGAACGACAAGCTGCCAAGCAGCGTCCTATCAGTAATATCAGTGCTGAATCACTGTGCAATAGCTTCTTCACTCAGTTTGAAGAGAGCAAAGCGCTTGGTACCGACACTGAGATCTACTGGTTGACCGCATTTATCGAAACCAGTGAAGATCTCGACGATTGTCTTGAGATTGAAGAGATCGGCAAGCTGATCGAGGAGGGCTTTACTGAGGGGGCGGATCAAAACCACGATTCACCGTCTCAATATGCCTTTGCCGTAAGCAGTGGAAGCTCGACTGGGCAGCGAAGCCAGCAAAAGAAGTTTGGATCATCCGCTGCTTTACGCTTCATGGGCGAGTTGCTTGATTCGGTGGAAACACTGACAGGCATCGCAGATGAGCATGGAGCTCGAACTCTGGCAGACCTTATGTATCTTCAGGAGGCCATTCTTGAGGATGGTTTCATTGATTACGATCCTGATGACTCCAAGGTCCTGGAGTTAGTCCAAGGCTTGCCATCCGGTGAGCAATGGATTCAGTTCATAAGACAAGGGGAGGACTGATTATGGCCTTCGCCAGTAAGCTCTCCCAAGAGAAGTTCAACGAGCTTTACGATCAGCTGTACGAGAAGTCTGAGAAAGCGGCCAAGGCTGCTTATCAAGCGAAGCTGAACAAAGCTCGAACCACAAAGCAAAAGGAAGCATGTGGAGGTGTTTACCCAAGTGACTGGTCGTTTTTATTCCGGCTGTGGTGTCACGATCGGGTAAGCAATCTGCATGTGTACGAATGCTTGAGGCTTAACCATGTCTACAGCCCGGAAGAGCTTGAAGAGCTTCCAGCTGCCTGACATACCATCCCATCGGGGTACTCCCCCGACAGGGTGGGGTACCTCTCAACCAGGGAGGAAATATGCCCGAAAAACCCGTGCTACCATTGCTTCTGCAGCCCCACCCGGGGCATCACGGAGTAGTGGCCATGCCCAATTTCGAAGTCCGCTATAACTCGCGGTCTACGATGCCTGACAGAATCAAGCGCAGAGCAGCTGAACTGGAGATTACCCCAGAGCAGCTTATCAAGCGGATGATTTCTGCCGGAATGAGCGACTATGAATGTGATTCTGGCCCTGTGATTCCCGGTGAGTCCCTTGAGGATTTTCTGGTGAAGAATGAGGTTTGGAAAAGCAGCAAGTAGTCACAAGCTACACATCAATTGCCCAACAGGGTGCGGAGGTCGGCATGTCCAACCTATCGGCCCTTGTCGGGGCCATTCTATTTGCCTGGTTCCCTGAGGAAGAAAACCCTCATCGGCCAGGCCCCAAGTTCCGACCGGTACTTGTGCTCGATGTCGATCCTGCTCACCAGCGCCTGTGTGTTGCCTATGGCACCAGTCAGCGTGTTGGCCAGAACAGGAAAGGCGAGATCACTTTCGGGAAGAATGAAATCAGCGGGCTCACGCACGATACGAAGTTTTGCCTGGGGAAATCTACCTGGATTCCCTTGGCCAGCGAGTATCTGGCTGAATCTGCATCAAGCAGCAAGCTTGCAGTGCTCGGGCTCATCCCCCAGCGCCGCCGGGACGATCTGATAGACCGTCTTGAAGAAGTTTTCTCAAACGCATGACCAATCCCGATGGGGGAAGCCCCTTCGGGGGTTTCTCCGATCGTTATCAAAGGAGAAACATATGACTACCATCATCAACACCAAAATCGGCGAATCAAAGAACGTGGCTCGTCTTTGGCTTGAAGGTGAGAAGCTGGCCAGAGCTGGTGTGCAGCCGGGTATGAAGTATTCAATGCACAAGAGCGTTGGCGAGCGGGTGGAGCTTCGGGTGGTGGATGACACCTACCAAGGCAAAACCTATAACGTCAGCACCCGAAATCGGCGCGGCATTGCCACACCGTTGATCGAGGTACGCACAGATGAGCTTCGGGAGATTTTTTCCTCAGAGCGCATTCGTGTAGCAATCCGGCAGGGTCGAATCCTGGTCACAGCCAATTACATTGATGTGAAGAAGCGTGAACGGGAAGAGGCACTGCAAAACACACTGAAGGAAGGTCGTCCGTTGTCCGTCTGCAGCTTGTTTATGGGCGGAGGGGTACTTGATCGAGCAATGCACAGTGGTCTTGAACGGTCGGGGCTGTCCTCGTCGCTGAAAGTCGCTGTGGAGCTTGAGCCTGTGTACCTTGAGGCGGCACTACGAAACAGTCCTCAGCTGTGGAATGAGGAGTCGCTGGCGGTATGTGGCGACATCAGGGAAATGAACTGGGGGAATAATGCCCCTCAGTGCTCCCTGTTTTACGCTGCGGTTCCCTGCGACGGCGCATCACTCTCGGGCCGGAGCAAGAACAAGTTGGATTGCGCGGAAGCGCATGAAAACTCTGGCGCTCTGTTTGTTGATGTTCTGGACGCCGTGAAAGCGGTTAATCCAGCGGTCATTCTCATTGAGAACGTCCCGCCTTACCAGAATACAGCCAGCATGATCGTCATTCGCTCAGTGCTTGGCAGCCTCGGCTACCGGATCAGCGAGGCCATCCTCAATGGCAATGACTTCGGCGTTCTTGAGCGTCGTAACAGGCTGGTGGTAGTGGCTGTGAGCGAGGGGCTTCCAGATTTCGATTTCACTGACGTAACGCCGGTGAGGGAAAAGGAGGTAACGCTTTCTGAGATTTGGGAAGCAATCCCGCTCGACTCTGAGAGGTGGAAGACCTACGACTACTTGGCAGAAAAAGAGCAGCGTGACAAAGCAGCAGGCAAAGGTTTTATGCGCCAGCTGCTCAATGGTACCGAGGAATATTGCGGCACTATTGGTAAGTTTTATGCCAAGGGAAGAAGCACTGAGCCGTTCAAAATTCATCCAGAAGATGAACGGCTATCGCGACTGTTTACTCCAGTTGAGCATGCGCGTGTGAAAGGTATCCCAGAAGACATCATCGCTGGGGAATCAGACACCATCGCGCATCAGATACTTGGGCAGTCAGTGATCTACCCTAAGTTCGAGGCTGTTGGCCTTGCGCTTGGGCTTTATCTGAAGGAATGGGCTGCAACTGCTGTTGATAGCAACGTAGCCTGCCTGAAGAAAGCAGCCTGATAATTACCACCATCCCAGCCGGGGAAATTCCCCGCTTGGGGGTTTCTCCCGGCCCAACAGTAAGGAGAAACAAATGGAAAGCACCGAAAGAAAGCTCAAAAACTGGTACCCCTCCCGTGGCCCGGCGATTGAGCGCTTCTTGCAGGAGCTCAATGATGTTCCACCAGCACCCTGCAAGTTCAAAAAGGGTGACCAGGTGAGCTTCACCAACGAGTACGGGCTGATATTCGGGCCATTCAAGATCATCGGGTTTAACCGTGAGATTGATCCTGAATGGAGGCCTGATGCGTTCATCTACCTGGATAAGTCGTCGTATTGGTTTCCCGTGGAAGCCGATTGTCTCAGCCTGGTGGATCAGCAGCAAAATCCATAAGCAATAACCCTCAGAGGGGGATTTCCCCCTCAGGGGGGACTTCTCCCTGATATCGTAAAAAGGAGAAGAAAATGCTCACGCACTCAGTTGTTTCATACCCGGATCGCGGCAAGTGGGGTAACTCACGCTACCGGGGCAACTGCACTGGCCATATCATCAAGGACTTCTTCGAGTCTTTTGTGAAGCGCCAGGATGGTCTGGTTGTCGATCCCAGTATTGGGGGCGGTACCAGCGTTGATGTGGCTCAGGATCTTGGGCTGCGCTTCGTGGGGACTGACCTGCATCAGGGGTTCAACCTGCTCAGGGATGATCTTGAATCGTTCCTGGGTGAGCAGGCTCATGTCGCATGGTGGCATCCGCCCTATGCAGGCATGCTCCAATACAGCGGAGTCGAATGGGGAGAAGCGGACAAGTGGGATATGTCACGCATGAACCTCACCGATTTCACCGAAGCTCTGGAGTTGGCCGTCATGAATATTCATGACGCCATCGAGCAGGGCGGGGTGTACGGCATCGCATGGGCAACATGCGAAGCCGTGGCGAATACTACAACCTGAGTTCCTTGGTTGAACGTGTCGCCCCGGGCAAGCTTGTCGATGAGGTGATTAAGATCCAGCACAACTGCGTAAGCGATTCGAGGCACTACAAGGGCAACCTGATACGAATCGCTCATGAGAAGCTGCTGATCTTCCGCAAGCTGAAAGCCTCCTTGTTCCTTCTGGGGACGATGGAGCGTCGTGCTGGTGCCATGGTAAGTATTACATGGCGATCAGCGGTGAGACGCGTCCTACAGGGCGGCAAAACGCTTCACCTGAAAGAGATCAATGCTGCTATCGAGCCGTTTGCAAGAACACGGCAAAACCAGCACTGGGAAGCGAAGGTGCGCCAGATCCTTCAGGATCAGCGTTACTTCACGCGTATCGAGCAGGGTGTTTACACCCTGGCAAGCTGAGGACGGTTCAATGATCACTTTTGTAACGGATCAAAAAGTCGGTGAGCCCTGCATCCTGAAAGGGAATGAAGGTAAACCGTTAATCGTGAAAAGCATTGATGGACAGGTTCTGCTGGTGCTGGCACCGGTCGAGCCTTGGACACATGAAAAGCTGGTTTCTACGCAGGTGGAAGTATTCATCGGTCAAGAAGCCATGAGCGGCGGTGTCAGTGCCTACCTGGGAGACCAGTTCGTCGGCAGCACCGAAGTCTAAATCTGCTGGGTCATACCGGCACAATCCTGACCGCATAAGCGGGCAGTAACCATCCCAGAGGGGGAGTCTCCCTTTGGGGAGCTCTTCTTCTGAAAACCAACAGAAGGAAAGCAACATGAAAACGTACAACCACGCATTTACCCTGGCCTTTTCGGTCGGTGGCTCAATTCATCCCGATGGTGAAGATGTTACAGCAGCGCAGTTTGAGGCTGCCGTGACAAGGCGAATGAGAGACCTGACGGAAAACGATGAGTGGAGTGAAGCTGTTGGTTATCCTGATGACACGTATGTGGAGGAGGTACCGAAGCTGGACTTCACTGTCATCGGCTTTAGCGAAGAATCCGGCCAGATTTGGTGCGGACACGTCAAAGCCCTCTGCAAATCTTCAGCATTCGCAGCTGCGGCTGCAGAGGAAAGCACTATGACCTTTGTGGCCTGCCTTATAGGCCTGCACCATGAGGCCGACCTGCTGGGTTTCCCAGGGGAAGGGGTAGTGGACGCAGAAACGATCCTGATCCAGCCGGAAGTATTTGGCTGCTCTGATCGCGCTTCAGACGACGATAGTCAGGAGGAATCCAATGCCTGATTTTGAGCGTGTATTCGATAGCTTGCATGAGCACATCGCTGACACTCCTGAAGAGAAAAGCTATGTGAAGGGCTATGTGGTCGGGAAAAACAAGGCAAGAATGGAGGTCCTTTGGATCATCTGTTTCAGCTTTGTGATTCTCGTACTGGCCCAGCTGCTGTTGATATCCTGAATCATCAGGAGCACTGCCAACCCACGGTTCAGGTGACCCGTGACGACGATGGAGAGCTGAGTTTCAGTTGACCATCCAATCCAGCGCCAGCAGATTCTTGCTGGGGCGAACGACAGACCCCGGCGCTCGATGAGTGACCGGGGTTTTTCGTTTCTGCTGAGGGCTTGGGATATTTCAGGACGGTGCAATGCTGGTCTCATCAATGGAGGCAACAGCATGCAAGAACATTACCGGCAAGAGCCAATTGAGGGGCAAGTTATTTCAGAAGAGGTCGTCAATGCCTTTTTCGCACCAGCCCAGTTCGACAACCTGACCCTGCTCGTTGACGAGTTCGAGAGAACGAAGCAGCGTATTCTGGAGGTGCATGAGCTGATCACCGCTGAGCGGGTCTCTGGCGTACTGGGATACTTCTTCCAGGGCAACAGCAATGATCGTTATGGCCATAGCGCCAGCCTGCGCCACACCAATGCTTTTGAAGAAATATTCAACCTGCAGGGGGCAATCAGTGAGCTCACTGCAGGGTATTGGCAACGCGCCCTCGACATGACTGATCTGATGGAGCATATGCCTCAGCCGCGCCGTTCCCAGTGGCACAAAACACTTAACGCATGGCGCGAGCCCGGTTACAAGCACGGGCAAAACCCAGAAAACGATATGCCTGACTTTACCCTCGACACCCTACGCCTGACCATCCAGAGCCTGCTGGCGCGGAGGGGTGAGTTTGTGGCCGAACGGGTGGATGCCGTGTTCCGAGGGCTTAGCGGAAACCATATCACCAACCAGCCCCAAGGCTTCCAGAAAAGATCAATCATGGAGAATGTCTTTGACGAATGGGGCAGTCCTGATTACCAGAAAAGAGACATTCTTCATGATCTCAGGCTGATTATCTCGAAATTCATGGGCCGCGGTGATCCCTGCCGGGATGTGACCGGGAAGATACTCAGGCTGGCGCGTAGCCAACCTGGAACCTGGCTGGAGGTCGATGGTGGGGCGCTGCGCATTCGTGCGTACAAGCGTGGCACCGCCCACTTTGAAGTACACCCAGATATGGCTTACCGCCTGAATCAGATCCTGGCCTATCTGTACCCCATGGCTATACCGCCCAGTGCCCGCCGGAAGCCAGCAGCTGGCATGCGCACACGACCGGTCTTCGATAACCTGCTGCCCAATCAAGTAATTGCACGTCTGGCGTCTCTGAAGCCAGCGTTCTACTTCGAGGCCAGCACCTCCGGCCGGTTTGATAGCCACCGGATCATTATTCCAAACTCATTGGAGGCACCTTCTGCCCACGGCACCAGTAAGCATGTTATTGCAGAGGTTGAAAGCGTCCTGGCAGCGATTGGCGGGGTGAAAAAATACCACACGAATAATGCCAAATTGGCCTACTGGGCGTTTGACTACAACCCGGAAGCAATCGTTGCCGAAGTGGTTGCGCTTGGCGCAATCCCGGATCAGCGTTCATACCAGTTCTACCCAACACCTGAGCCGGTAGCGCAGCAGCTGGTTGACTGGCTTGAGATTGCCGACACTGACACCCTGTTGGAGCCTCAGGCTGGCCTTGGCGGCATTGCAGACCTGTTGCCGAAGGATCGCACCCTGTGCGTTGAGATCAGCCCCCTGCATTGCTCTGTGCTCAAAGCAAAGGGGCATACCACGATTGAAGCTGACTTTCTCGGCTGGGAACCGGGCATCACCTTCAGTGTCATTGCAATGAATCCTCCCTTCAGCGAGGGCCGCTGGCAGGACCATTTGCGCAAGGCTGGTACGTTGGTCGCCGGTGGTGGCAAATTGGGCGCTGTGTTACCGACCAGCGCAGTACGGCAAGCGGCCGACCTGCTGCCAGGCTTTGAGATATCCTTCTCAGAGCCCATTGAGCGGGCTTTTGCCGGTACATCGATCAGCGTTGTACTCCTGAAAGCGGTCAAGTGCGGCAGTTGATCTTCCTCCACGCATGGCCAACCGCGGCGGTGCTTGCCTGGCCATGCGTTTCTGCTAGAATCGAGCCATCGCATCCGCTTTCAGCGTGATAGCCATCAAATTCCCCCGTCCTGCAGCAGCAGGATCACCGAACCTTCGCGTATGCAATGTTTGCATTCGCTAAGTCGCTCAAATCGTCTATGCGATTGAGCACCCCCTCAGGGCTGTCTATGCAGTTCTGAATCCATGCCCAGCTAGGCATTCAATCAAGCAATACCACCCTCGCGGGGAAATTTCCCGTCAGGGGCATTTCTCCGCTTTCGCTATGGAGAAATGAATCATGAAAGCACTCATCATCGCAGTCGTTGTCATCGTCGCGGGCATCCAGCTCGGCAGTAAGGCGTTTGACTTCGCCATGGCATCCGCTCAGCAATCCGATGTAGCTCAGGCTATCGAAGATCGTCAGGCTGCTGCTCTGTAATAAACCTCCCTGACGGGTATCCCGTTGGGGCTCCAGTCAGGGTTTAATTTTCTGACTGGAGTAATTGTATGATCAAGCGAGCTGTCTTGGAGTGGCTTGACCAGTGGCTTCTAGGTATCGGCTGCAGCTTGGTTGCTGCTGGCGTTATCGCGTTGACCACTGGAGGCGAGCCGCTGCTACTGGCTGTGTGCTTCGTCCTGGGGCTTCTCTTACCAACCGCGTCCCTTGTGATAAAGTTGGTGTTGAGAATCCCCGAAGCCCCTAAAGGAGAATAGCTATGGAAGCTGTTTACTACATAACTGCGTACCTGGGCTCGATGCTTGTTATTGCAGCAGTTGCATATTGGATTGCTGCAAAGCTCGACAAAAAATATGGCACCGATCGGCGTCATTAAGACTTTTGTAGAAACGGTAAGCAGTTATAGCGAGCTGCTATCGTAGTAAACCTCGGCAGCCCTTTGTGCTCGCTGAGCTGAAATAAGCGATCTCGGCCACTCCTTCTGGGTGGCCACCCAAGGACATTGCGGTGTCTTTCGGTGGCCACCCAGACAGGACACGACCATGACCGAGAACACGCTATCAGCAATCTACTGCCCTCAAGAGCGCCACCTGATGACCGAATCTGGCAAGGTGTACATCGTGCCAGAGCAGGTTGCCAGATCCTTCACTTCGACGAACGATCTCCGTTTTGTCAGAGCTTGGGCGGCGCTGAACAGCCTGATCCCTTCTCACGGTGAAGTCGGTTATTTTGAAGAGGCTGTTTGATTCAAAGACAATAAACCCCGGTGGGCTTCACGGCTTCCGGGGTTTTTAATTTTTCAAGAATGGTATCGATGTGAGGTCATTGAAACTGGATATTCGTTTCCAGCGGACTCGGTAAAATACACTCTTTCGTCTTCGACGCCATTTCGTAGAACTTAACCTCACCTACTGGTTTCGGTAGCCGCAAGTCACCGCATTTATCCAGCTGGTAAATGACCATGGGCTCGGCAGGGTTTAACGTAGGCTTTTTAAACCCCTGGTCTTCCATGACTCTTTGACCTTCGCGCTGATACACAACCCCGATGTAGTTTTCGGTTAGCTTGATGTAAACACCGTCATCAGCCGGGATTGTCATCTGAGTTAAAGCTCCACCACTGTCAGTGCTGTTACCGCACCCGGCAAGGGCTAAACCGGCAATAGCCGCCCAGCCCAGCTTTACAAAAGCATTACGCATTTCTTGTCTCCAAAGTTGTTTTAATTATTATGCCAATACTTCAGCTGTATGTATATACAGTGTCGTGTGGTGCCCGACTCCCTTCTGCTCCGGTGTTGGCTGTTGTGCCTCGCCCGTTTTACCGCTGCTATCTGGCGGCAATTAACCCTTGAACCCGAATACCTCCCCGTACCATGGGATTTCCTGACAGAGGTGCCCACACATGTTTTTCTTCCGCAATGCCAAGCTCGTCCGCACAGTAATCGTAATGATCACAGCCTTGCAGCTGAACGCCCTGGCCATGGGCGCATGGGCAAGCGGTGTGCTCAATAGCGCGGCGGCAGCTCAGGATCTTGGTCGTGAAGTGATCAGCGGCTTTTCACATGATGCAGCAGCCCTGACGCTGGGTGATGTGTTCCCCGATCTGGGAGTAAAGGCGACTGAGCTGGAGGATGTGTTTGGCGAAGACACTGAAACCTCAGAGCTTGGGGTTGAATCGCAAAACCGGCTGATGTTTGAGCCCTCAGAAGAAGGTGAGGCCTTTCGCCTGGTCAATCAGTCGGCGAGACGGCTATCACCTGACCTTTCCTCAGACCCCATGTTCAACGTGGCTGACTCTGTGCGCTCGAATGAGTACATGACGGCTTTCAAGCAAGAGTTCTCTGACTGCTCATCTGAAGATATGTTCGAGGATCGAGCAGGGGTAGCTCATATCCCCAACTACCGGACATGCGAGCGTTTGGTTAAACCGACCGACAGCTGCGAAATCGAGCACAAGCTCAAAATTGATGCTCGGCCTGCAGATATTGTTTTCATTATCGATAAGTCCGGCTCGATGAGTGGACAAGCTGCTACCATGGCGAACAACATTGCTGGGTTCATGCAGTTGCTGAGCCAGCAGGCCGATGCCGATATTCGCTTTGGAGCTTCCCGGTCGAGTGGTGGTGGGCCATCTGGCGGAGGAAGCATTCATCTGACCCACAATACAGATGCTGTGGCTTCTTGGATAAGAAGCCTCTATGGCGGTTCAGGCTCGAATACGATAGGAACAACCCGCTGGGCGATGCAAAATATGTCCTGGCGCTCGGGTGTTGATAAATACATCCTGATCACTGGAAACAAGGATGGTGTTAGTGCTCAGGCTGCGGCTACGCTGAAGTACGATCTTATCAACCAGGGTTTTGAGGCGTTCATATTCCATGACAACTATGGTGTTAAACAGATTGGTACCGACATGGGCAACGCCTTTAACGCCACGCGATTCTTTGATGTTGCTAAGACCTTGGCCATTGTTGAGGACTACTGGACACCTGAAGAGTGTTGGAGCAGGGTAATTGACATCAACAATGAGCAATTCTGTGACGGTACAATAACCATCACACAAGGCACATCACCAACTGCCTGCGCCATCATTGACGGATTCAGTATTTGTCCGGGTGATCCTATATACGAACAAATCAAAGACCCACCTTTGCCTGGGGTCCACAAGCATGCACTGAAAGTGGAAATCAGCGACATTGACTGCAGTTTCAACGAAGGGCAAATGGACTGCTGGACTGATCCCCAGGGCACGGTTCACTGCCCAGTCAACGAAGGGGGTAACGAAAACACCTGTGAGCAGTACGAGGAAGATCCCGCATGCGGTTTCGTAAGCCAATCCTGCATTGGCGACGCGACCAGCTCGACCGGAAACTGCTACGTCTACGAGGAAATATGGGACTGTGGCTATGATGTGACCTACCCGACTGCTGTTCACACTGGTACCAAATATGAATGCCCTGGCCCGGTTGCCTGCATGGGTACAGAGTGTTTTGACGACAGTAACCAAAAGAGCGGTGACTTTGCCTATGCCGTGGCCATGCTGCAGGTCGCGCAGTTCGCCGAACATGACCTTGAATGTGCTGGCGCTTGCACCGTCTTCCCTGGAGAGGCAATGGAGTGCAAGAAAGCACTGGGGGGCTACGTTGACTGTTGTGAAGCCCCAAGCGGCGTAAACCTATTCGATTATGTAAACCTCACAATGAAGTCCTTGAAGATGGCTTCACAGGTTGAGGCGCTTCATAGCAGCGGGAGCCTGTTTGCTCCAGGGTATTGGCAAGCGGCTAAAGCAGGGCTTACCAGCATTGGGGGCAGCATATACGGCGGGCAATGGTCCGAGATAGTTAGCAATGCGACAGGAGCATTCACTGATACTCTTGCCGGGGAGGCAGCTGCAGAAACCTTTATTTCAGAGATTACTGGTCAGTTAATGCAGAAGACTTACGATGTTATGGTTGATATGGGTGCGGAAGCTGCAGCAAATGCACTATTTGAGCCAGGTGCCACAGGCGGAATGGAGTTGAGTAGCCAGGCTGCAACTGTGATAAATGTCATCGGCTTTGTCTACACAGCCTACGTAATAGCTGACCTTATGATCAATATCATCTGGGAGTGCGAACAGAAAGAATTTGAGTTAGGAGCAAAAAAAGAGACGCGACAGTGTGTTTACGTTGGCAGCTATTGCGCGAGCAAGGTACTCGGTGCTTGTGTTGAGAAGCGAGAAGCATACTGCTGTTACAGCTCCGTTGTTGCGAGAATTATTCAAGAACAAGGTAAGCCTCAGTTAGGCTATGGTTTTGGCAGCGCAAAATCTCCCTCTTGTGACGCGCTTTCTGTTGATGATTTAGAAAGGATCAACTGGAACGCTATAGACCTTACTGAGTGGATAGGTATGCTGAGTATGACAGACAATCTGCCAACTATTCATTCTGTTGGTCTTGAGGAATTGACTGGCTCGGGAAGCGGGCTGGGTGATCCAGCCGGAGAAGGAGTACGCTTGAATACTTTTGACAGGAACGTGCAACGGTTAGACGGTGTGGATGTAGATGAAATAAAAAAACAGGCTGAATTGGAAGCTCTGGGGGCTCTTCCCTAGTTCAAGTTTCAATTCCGATAAATAAGGTTTGTGTTACAGGCCAGCTGCGGTAACGAAGCTGGCCTTCTTTAATCACTCTGCTGGAATAGTAAACCCCATAACATTGCCATCATGGATTACAACTGGCGGGGCAATCACTTCCATTCTCCTGTTTCTTTTCGCTGGGAAGTACATTGCACTCCAGGAGGGCATGTTTTCTGCCAACACCTCATAATACTCTAAGTGTTTGAGGCTGCTGTCCCTTCTATCATGACCATTCTGCAATCCAGCATCCATGATGAAAATCGGACCATAATATTCGCCTGACATGGAGCCTAGCTCAACAGTTTGCGGCGCTCCAGAATACGGCGTTGCTCCATACTGCGAATTGGACAGTATTTCTGCCATGGTTTCCCCTCGGTAGTGCCTGTGCCCTGCTGGGTACTTCATGGCGCGTGGCTTACTATATCTTTTCGTGGCAAAAGCACTGACTCTTGCGTTAAACCAAGTCTCTTCAGCCACCGCGCTCGCCTCTTCTGCGCTTGACGCCATACTCACGGGCACCCAGAAAGCCACGATATCGTGCATGTAGGGAGCGGTTTGCTTGGCATTTCCCAGCACAAAAAAAGCTGCACCAAGCGCCAGGCTTGCACCGCTAGAAACATGGGTAGTAGGGGAGGCGGCACCCAGTACACCGCCAACCAAAGGATCGACTCCTTGGCTGGCCATGACTGCCTCACCCTGAGGCGTAACGCTTACACCCTCTGGTGCGACAACGTCTTTCAAGCCACCTTCAATGCCCATCGCACGGGCAATTCTCATAGCCTCAGACCAGCGCTCCTGGGGAACATCATCAGGGTCTTGAAAGGTGTATTGCACAGCTGGCGCGGAAGGGGCAACAGCCTCAACCCCTGATCCCGCTGGAGTACCAGCACACCCGGCCAGCACAGCCATGGCCAGCACCCCAACAGTTCCGAAAGCTACTTTCAACATGGTGCGACTCCGTTATTGATTACACTTTGATATTACATCAGCCTGATAAAAGCCCAAGCCGAACACCATCAAAAAACCCCGCAGCTATGCGGGGTTCTGGACGGCTGGAGCCGGTCAGGCGGTCAGCTGGCGCTGCTCGCGCTCCTTGCGTAACCGGATCTCCTCACGATCCACAGCCACGTCATCAGGGGCCTTAACACCCAGACGTACCTGGTTGCCTTTGATCCCGAGAACAGTGACCTCGATGTCGTCACCGATGATCAGGGTTTCTTGAAGACGGCGGGTTAGAATCAGCATTGTGAAGTCCTTTCAGTTTACCTTGCGGTAGTCGGTTGGTATCAAATGTCCTGGTGGAGTGCCCATGCGCTCTATCAGGAACGGGAAGAAGTGCCCACTATCCCCCAGCAGCAGAAAATCCCTAGTCTGGAAGTTCACGGCAAACAGATCTTCCTCGGCAGGGAACAGGTTGTAGCCGAAAGATCGGATGTCCTTTTCAAGCTGGCTCCAACAGTTTGCCCTGCGAATCCGGGTGAATAACTGCTCTCTGGTGGCCAGACTGGCCATCAGCTCACCCGTTTGTTCTTGGATCGGTGTTTTGCTTACCTTTCTGCCAGGCTTATTCCTCATCATGTAATCCACTCCAAATGCAGCTGCGCTGCTTGCAAAGACCATCATCGCGAAGAGACCGCCACTACCAAGTATTTGCACCTCATTCCTCCTTGGCTTGACGCTGCTCCTGCAGCTCCTTGAGTGCTGCCAGCAGAGCTTGGGGCGGCTGTGCGCCACGTACAAAGCGACGGTTACCGTTGGTGTTATCGATCACAAAGGTGCCCGGGGTGCCGGTTACCCCGGCGGCTGAACCTTCGGCGATGTGAGCCTTGATGGTGTTCTCGTAACGCTGGCTGTCCATGCAGGAGGTGAATTCAGCCCGGGGAGCCCCGACCTTGACNNATGACGCCCCGGCCACCCATTGAAGAGCTATCGAACCAGGCCTGCGTGAACGCCCAGAAAGACCGGTTGCCCGCCAGCTCGGAAACACACAGAGCGGCATGGCTGGCATTGCTGGAGACCGGGTTGTGGAACCCCAGAGGATAGTGCTTCCACTCCCAGTTCACCCGGCCAGCAGTCTGATCGACCATATCTTTTGGGGTCGAGTGAAAGCGCTGACAGAAAGTGCATTCCAGGTCGCTGTATTCCAGAAAGGTAAAATCAGCGTCAGGCGCACCGTAGATATGCCGACCACTCTCAATCTGCTCCTGAGCCCCTTCCCAGCCCTTCAGGGAGGCTTGAACCACCAGCGCCAGCTTCTCTTGCTCATGCTGCTCTGCCGCTGCCTGCATTGCCGCTGGAAGCTGCTCAGCCATGGCCTGCTCAATACCTTTACTGATTCGATGCTCTGCAAAGGGGTATCCCACCAGCAGGGTTGTAGTCGCTGTCAGGCCAACCACCCCCAGCGTTTTTGTCAGAGTCATGCGACCCGTACCTTGCGGCTTTCGGTCATGCTTACCAGATGCGCTCACGGTTCATCTCCTGTGAAGTGTGGGTGGCTTGGCCAGGCTGGAGCGTGACCGGAACATCCTTCGGTGTGCCGTTTACCAGGATCTGCCATTCCTCATACGTCAGTCGCTCAGCACCGGCACAGAGCTTGTTTCTCACCTGAATGTATTCGTCGGTGTATTCCCGGGCGGACGCAATGATGGCAGTGGTCGGGGGTTTGCAATCGGCTTTCCCAACCAGGGAAGTGGGTATGCCTGGATAGGCTCCAACCGCTGCCATTCCCGGCTGGGATGCGGGGGAGGGGGGATACAAGCGGCCGGATCGTGCATCCAGCTTGTCTGGGGTACCAAGGACATGGATATATGCAGGCTTGCGCACAGCCGCACCACCGCGCCCCTCATGCCCCCAGGAAGAGTGATAGCCGCGCAGATCATCAACACCTATTCCCGGTGCTGCGGCCGTACTTGGCACTATAACGGTCTCAACAGGGCCGTCCTGGATCTTGCTGCTTGCGCAACCTGACATGACGGCAATTGCCGCCACCAATGACGCGCAGGCCAACGCCTGAATGGGTTTGTTCATCAATACGCTCCAACGATCATGGAATTGCATGGTTGGAATGATGGGACTTGATCGTCAGCAGCCGGGGTTAAATAGGGCCAGATATAGGCGGCATTTGCATATCGGGACCGAAAATACCCCTCACGCTGCTCTTCTTGGCCTCACCCCTCTTGATTTGAGCGTGAAGCTGTACGAATATGGCTATACGGCTGCACCGCGCAGCACGTATTCCTCTGGGCACCCAGCCCGCATCTGGCCAGTGACACTACCTGGCACAATTTCCCGCATTAGATCGTCGAGCATGTGCTTGTCGATTTAATTCACGCGTTTTGCGTGGTCGGCTTGTTGGCCGTCTCATAAATTCAGCAATATCCCTCAATGGGCGACCTTAGCCCCTGGGGGCATGTCGCCCAGCTCATATCAAAGGAGAAATCCCATGGCTCGTGGCGTCAATAAAGTAATCCTCATCGGCAACGCTGGTGGAGACCCTGATGTTCGTTATATGCCTAACGGCAACGCTGTAGCGAACGTAACCCTGGCAACATCCGACAGCTGGAAAGACAAGCAATCCGGCGAACGCATGGAGCGCACTGAATGGCACCGCGTGGTGTTCTTTGGTCGTCTCGGTGAGATCGTTGGCGAGTACGTCAAGAAAGGCTCGAAGGTGTATGTCGAGGGCCGTCTGCAAACCCGTGAATGGGAAAAGGACGGTGTTAAGCGCTACACCACGGAAGTGGTTGTAGATCAGTTCGGCCAGCTTCAATTGCTCGATGGTCGTCCTTCTGCTGGTGGTAATGCTCAGGGTAACCCCCAGCGCCAACCCCAGCAGCAACAGCAACAGCAACAGCGTCGTCAAAACCAGCAGGCTCCGGCTCAGCAACAACAGATGCCGGATTATGATGCGTTTGATGACGATATTCCGTTCTGAACGACCCGAAAATACCTTTATTATCAATGACTTATGCGAAAAGTATAGCGCTAAGAAACAGGATGAGTCAAAGGGTTTTCTGATCTTCAATGCTGCACCCTGGCTCTCGCATTCTCTGCTTGAGCCAGGTCAATCCTACCCACCCTAGCGGGGCTCTCCCGCAAGGGGGAACTCCGCTTCAGTTCCAATGAAACGGAGAATCACAATGTCTAATGCTCAACAGGCAAATAATAGCTACACCCCTCCTCAGCCTGCTTACCAGCTGGCTGTGATGGAGATTACTCAGCTTCGCCAGAAGTTCGAGAAAATGGTTCATGAAGCCAATACCAGCGTCGTGTTCCGCAAGGAACTGCTGTATGCCTCAACAGCCATCATGAACAATGACTACCTGGCAAAGGTATGCGTTCAGAATCCTGTATCGCTAAAGAGTGCGTTTCAGCAGGTAGCCGCTTGCGGTCTCACGTTGAACCCTTCTCGCGGTCTGGGCTATCTGGTCCCTCGGGATGGCGCTGTCATGCTGGACATTTCCTACCGTGGAATGATCCGCATGGCAGTAGATGATGGTGCAATCAAGGATTGCATCGTTGAGGTGGTCTATTCCGGCGATATTTTCAAATATCACGGCAAGCGCAAGTCACCAGAACATGAGTTCATGCCTTTCGCTAAAAAGGAAGACAGGGGCGAGTTCATTGGTGTCTACGTTGAAGCTTTGCTTCCTGATGGTCGCCTGCATGTTGAAGCCGTCTCGGCTGAAGATATCTACGCAGCCAGAGCGGCTTCTCAATTGTGGAAACAAAAGAAAAACGGCCCTTGGCTCGATTTCTTTGATTCCATGGCGAAGAAAGCGGCGATCAAGATTGCCCGCAAGTATTGGCCACAAGGGTCTGAACGGTTGGACGAGGCCATCACCTATCTCAATGAGAATGGAGAGGGCTTTGCTAATCCAGACCTGCCGATCGAAGTTGTTGCTCGTCATGTCGGCCAAGCCGATGAAGTGGATGAGCCAAAGCAATCGATGGACCTGGAACCTGAAGCCAATGCAGCCACTACGGTAGCAGCAGAAGCGGAAGAGCCCATTGAGGATGCGGAGTTCGTTGATGTCCAGGATAACCCTGAGCCTGCTGTACAAGCTGAGGTAAACCCGGATGACAACCCGATTACCGAAAAGGTAATCAAGCGAACTGCCGTCATCGTTGATCGAGCGACCACTCAAGGTTGCTGGCAAGCGGCTCTGGATCATGTGTCCAACTGGCCAGCTGCCTGGGCAGCCTATGCCAAGCGTGAGCTGCAAGCAGCGCAATACGCCGCAGCAGCTGGCGGCTGATTTGCTGTACTACCACCGCCATGGCATGCGCCTTGGTAAACCCCACCCTGCCGGGTCTTCCCCGTCAGGGGCGGGCCTGGCTTAAACCAGGAGATCTGATCATGGCTGAACTCATTACCCTGATCCTCACTCTGCTGCTGCCGTAAGGCCACAGCACAACATACCCACCCTGACGGGGCTTCTGCCCCTTGGGGCGTTGCTCCGTCGAACCTGAAAGGAAAATCGACATGGCAACATCAAAACCGGTAATTCGTGTGGAGCTTCACAGCGACCAAGATTCAGAAAGTCCGCGGCATTGGGATAATCTGGGCGTAATGGTTTGTGCTCACCGTTGTTATAGCCTCGGCGATGATGACGGTGCGCGCAAAGCACTTGATCTGGTTCGTGAATGCTTCTCTTCTGACCAACTGGATGCAATGGGCTTCGACCCAGAGCACATTCCTGACCTGGAAGCTCTGCTTGAAAAATCAGGACAGGCGATAATCCTTCCGCTGTATTTGTACGACCACGGCGGTATCACTATGAAAACCACACCTTTCTCATGTCGTTGGGATAGCGGGCAGGTTGGTTTCATCTTCGTAAGCAAGGAGAAGGTGCGTCGCGAGTATGACTGGAAACGGATCAACTCAGCTCGCACCTCCCAGATCCACAAACTCCTTGAGGGTGAGGTCGAAGTCTATGACCAGTACCTAAGGGGCGATGTCTGGGGCTTTAAGGTGTTCAAAGACGACGAGGAGGCTGATAGTTGCTGGGGTTTCTACGGCGACAATCCGCTTTCCAATGGCGTCATCGACCATTTATGCGTACAAGCCAAGGCGCTTGTGGCTGCAGGAGACTTCCAACGCATTTACTAGGAAGGCTGTTGTAGCGATTTGAACCTACTGCAGGCCAATTTAGGCTTGCAGTCAATCTAACCCCTGGAGGGCACCACCGCCCTTCGGGGTAGGTGCGTGTTCGCCTGGGGCATTAAAGGAGAATGACCCATGCGTACCTACATCCTGTCCCTTGTGGACATTCAGGCAATGCGCCGCCGCAAGTTCCGCTGTCAGGCGGAAAACTTGAGCCAAGCCATTCGCAAAGCAGAGGAAACCAACCCCGGTTTCTTTTCGGTACTGCAAACGGAAGAGGGCCGCAGCCATGCGAACTTCAGCCGTTGAATCACTCAGATCCAGCATTGCCGGGTATGAGCGTGAAATTGAGCGCAATTGCGCGTTCAAGCCCCACCTGGAAGAAACGATCAGCTATTTGCGCAAGGAGCTGCAGACGCTGGAAGTGCTCACCAGGGAATTTGAAGCCTTCGGCCTCGGATTCACGGTAAAGCATGCTGAAAGGGAGTCCTGGGCCACCATCTTGCCGGATGCGTCCTACCCGGGTTTTTTTCGCTGGCAGGAGTTTGGTGCCGATGGTTTTATCTCGCACTCGACTCACCGCACAACAGCGTTATGTCTGGAGGATCTGGTCAAGTTCGGATTCGCCACACCTGACCCCGGCGCTCTTGAACGTCTCTGCGGTACTGCCCAGTGGCGCAAAGGGAGCGAAATCACTGCAGTAATACAGGCCAGCAATAGCGGCTTGTTGAGCTGGGAAGAGGCCAATCAGCGCTATCAGGAAATTCAAGCTGCCTTCGACAAGGAGGTGGCCTGATGTTCTTGGTTCAAGTGCATGATCGCCAATACCGCTTTTCTGGTGTGGGAGTAACGATTGAGAAGGCCGCATCTGACCTTTTCAAGCACTTCCGCCCGGAACAGCTTGTCATCAACAGCGAGAACACACGGGTATTCCACAAGTGTGATCGGCAAGGGCGCTTAGCTCTACTGCCGGAAAAAGACATGCCTGCTGCATTGCAGATTGTCTCGAATGCCTACAACCAGTCTTAGGCTGGCAGGCATCACTTACCACATCCCTCAGGGGCGTCTTGCCCCTGGGGGCATTCGCCTTTGAGCGGCTTGGGTTCACACCCGGCTGTGGATAATTAAGGAAAAAGGAGAATGAAATGATTGTGGTCGATATCGCTCAACACTCCCCGGAGTGGTATGAGTGGAGAAAGCAGGGGATCAGCGCCACATCGTTGGCTGTGATCCTCGGCTTGAGCCCCCACAAAACCAAGCGGCAGTTATGGCTGGAGTTGATGGGGTATACACAAGCGCCCGACCTGTCTGGTATTCCTCAGGTTAAGCGTGGCAGCAAGTTTGAGCCCCTGGCTCTCTCTCAGCTCGAAGATATGTACGGCCAGATTGGTTTGCCGATTTGTGCTGAACATGACACCCACCGGTTCATGAGGGCATCGTTTGATGCTTCACTTGAATCCAAGCATCCAGTGGAGATCAAGAACCTCAGTGAAGACAATCACAAAGAGGTTTTGGCCCAAATGGAAGGCAGCAGCCATTTCCAGCTCTACCAATGGCAAGTGAAACATCAGTGCGTTGTGGCTGGTGTGGATCATGGCTATCTGTGGTTCTGGAGCCCCAAACACACCCCGCGGCTAATGCGGGTTGATCTTGGGGAAGGGGAGGCACAGAGCATCATCAGACTGTGTACCGAGTTCTGGCAAAGCATGCTCGATCACAAAATCCCCCCTGCTGATCCAGCTCGCGACCTTTTCCCGGTCGATGAGCAGGATGCAGCTCTCCAGGCAAAATGGCTGGAAATCTCTACCGCCCGCCGTGAGCTGGAAGTGGAGATCGAAAAGCACAAGAAAGCACTGGCCAAGCTCAACGAGCAAGCAAATGGCTATGTGAATGACCTGTGCGGACTGATGGGGAACTTCCGGTGTGCCGACAACAATGGTGTGCGTATTTCACAATACGATATCAAAGGTAAGGTGAACTGGGAGCAGATGGTCAGAGACACTATCGCAACTGATGTGATCGACGGCCTCACCCCGAAGTACACGACTCAACCCTCCCAGGGTCGCCGTGTGACCATCAACACTGATTACAAGCCCACCGCAAAGCCTGATCCTAAGCCAGTCAACCTGGCTTTCCTGATGGCCAAGCACAAGGCTGTTCGATCAGCGCAACGAGATCCCGATGCTGCCAAGCGCAGGATGGGGTTCTTTTTCTCAAGCTGAACTTCAACCCGGCCTCGGCCGGGTTTTTTTATGCCTGCTCGGCCAGATCGCCCATCTGAAACCCCGCCTCCTTACGCGAAGACTTTTACCGCTTGAAATTGGGCTCAAATACTCAGATTCTCCCCGCGCCATATCAGATGATTGCCCCATTACTGTTTGATGAGGCGATCCATGGCTCTTGGCGCGTTAATTAGAAAAATCTTCTCCCCCGGCAATGCTCGTCCAAAATCAGTGCTGAAGGCGCACCCGGATGAGATAGCCCTGCAGGATGAAGTCCTAAAGTCTCTGTCACTCGGCGCACGGCGCACCGTCCGCTATCCACCGTTCATGGAAGGCTTCCCTGCTTACCTGACCAGCGAATACCTGCTTGGTCTGCAGGAAGACCTGTACACAAAAATGCTTGGCGGGGTAGGACTTCCCTTCGATCAGTTCAATGAACTGGTGCGGCCGGTAATCCTGAACTACTCCCGGTTCGTCCACCTGCTCCCAGCTTCAGAGAATCACCACCATTGCGGCCCTGGTGGTCTACTTCGGCACGGCATGGAAGTGGCGTTTTTCACCATGAACGCTACGAAGAACTCCGCTTTTGACTCGCGCAGACCGCCCTCTGAGCGCAGCCGCCGCGCAATCCGCTGGAATGTGGCGGGACTGCTGTGCGGCCTGCTGCACGATACCGGTAAAGCCGTCACGGACATGCACGTTGTATTTCCCCCTGAAGGCCTACGCTGGATTCACAGCGAAAACACCATTGAGGAATGGGCGCAGGAACATAATCTCTCCAAGTATTACATCGAGTGGCAGAAGGGCAGGCATAACCGGCACATCCAGAAATCATATGCCCTGGTGATGAAACTGTGCCCGCCAACGACGCTGACCTGGTTGATCGAGGGCGGCGAAGACATCCTGGATGCCCTGATGGATGCCATCGTGGGTAACGAAGACTCAGCCCTATATCGACCGCTCATGACGGCTGACGGCCGATCCACTCAGTTAGATATGGCCAGCGGAGAAGCCCCCCAGTTCATGACAGGGGTGCCGGTGATGAAGCTGGTCACCAGCGCCATGACCCGGCTGGTGCAGGACGGTACATGGCTGTGCAACCAGCCGGGTGCCCGTGTATGGAGCACAACCCAGGGCGTCTTCATCGCTTGGAATAACGGGGCACAGGAAATCATCAACCTGATCCTTGAGGACAAGGTAGAGGCAATACCCCGAACGCCGAACTCCCTGTTGATGCGCTTGATTGATCAGTCAGTTGCTGAGCGCAATCCTGAAGGGGAAATGTACTGGGAGGTGGCCCCAGACTGTATCCAGAAAAGTGATAAGCCGCTGATTCTCCGCTGCATGAAGCTGGCTTCTGCAGACACCTTGTTCCCCTATGACCCGGTACCGCCGCCTGTGGGTGTACGACTGAAGATCACAGGCGAGCTCGTTCCTTTCCCCGCCGTCAATGATGCCTTGGCCGAGCTCACCCAGTCTGAAGATGGAACAGCTGGCGCTGAGTCAGATGAGCAAGCTCCAATCCCAGCCGGGGAAGTGGCAGAGGTAGCTCCCGAGCAGCACCCAGAGGCCAGAGGCGCTGAGGCTATTGGTGCTCAAGAGTCGGCAGCAGCCCATGAGCAGGAGAGCGGTGGTGCATCACGGCCGTTACAAGCCGAAAAAGCTGATAACAGCGAGCCCGCCGACCCGATGTTGAACCGAATCGCTGATATCGACTTCGCCGGTGGGGATGAACAATCTTTCCAGGATGGCATTCAGCAAGCATTGATGGTACTGGGTGGCGGGAGCCTTCCCGCAGAGGATGAGGGTGACCCTCAACCCGCCGCTGAAGAGAACCCCGAGGCCGAAACCACCCATCAACAGGATGCGAACGCGGCACCGGCAGAGAACCGGCAGGGCGGTTCTGAAAAACCACAGAAAAAGAAGCGTCCCAGCAAGACTGAAGCTTCGAGCAGCACCGAACAACCGCAAAACACAGAGAACAATTCGCTTCGTCCATCAACAATCAGCCTGAGCAGGGAAAAACCGGTTCGGCTGGGATTGGGCTCTGGCAAGAGCAAAAAACAACAAGCCAGTAACAAGCCTGCACCGGCACCTATCAAGCTGCAGCCGGATGATTCCGGCCAGGTCTCCCGGGATAGCAAGGGTTCAGCCGCGGCATCAACTCCGAAGCCTAACTCCACTTCCAGGCCAGCAATCAAGCCAGCCACAACCGCGCCGGTAGCAGCACCTGGACAGCAAGAACTCTCGCTACCCAGCTGGGATATCACTGCCCAGGAGAAGAAGATGCTGGCCATGCACCCTGAGCTGGCGCAAGCCGTGCTCGACACACTCAAACAACAGGATATGTATGGCGTGTATCTGCGCCGCCTGTTTATCCCACTGAAATCCGAAACAACAGTTGGAATTGACGAGTCGCTGGTGCCGAAACTGGAAGCCGCCGGGTGGCTTTGGGAGGACTTCACCGGCGCGGCCGAGGGTGCCATTTTCTCCTGGAAGCTTCTGCCCGGAATCATTCCGGCCAGCTGGCTGGATACCTTGCTGGCGCGGAACATTTCTCGGGAACTCACGGGCCTGCTAAGCACCGAGGTCACTGAAGAGCAGATCGAGGGGCTTGAGGTTCTGGCTGACGCTCTGCTGGAGCAGTGCCGACCAGAAACCCTTAAAAACGGGGTGGAGGTGCTGATGATCACGCAGCACATGATGAAGCAGATCGCAGCCACCTTCGATTCAACACCTGATGATGCCTATGCCGCCCTGCATACCCACCGCAATGCCGTGCCCGACTGGCGGCGCAAGGCTGTTTACATCCTGCCCCTGGCTGGGGAATTAAAGAGGCTTTCGTCATGAGTGAGTGGAATTATTCAAGCTACTGGCGGCGCAACTATGAGCTGGCCGAAGTCACTGCATGGGGCTCATCCATTGTAGGTGCCACTGGGATCTATTTGGGTGCTGGGATGCCAACGGTTCCGTTCCTGATTACCACGGCCGTCCAAGCTGGCTTCGCGCTTTCAGCCATTCCCGGGGCCATCAGAGTGCATCGTGCCAAACGCAGTTTGCTGGGTGTGGATGTGAGCTTCATCAGCCTGGAAGAACTGCTGAAGATTTCTCAGAAGAACCCCGACAGTTTCTACTACGGGGAAGCCTTTGAATGGACACAGAAATATGGCCAGTACGCCTTTGAGCTGGCGTCAAAGGACATTCAGAGCATCATTGGCAAAAAGGGTAGGCGCAAGGTCAACGTCAAGGGAACCAAGTGGATACATGGCCTTGGAATGCGTGAAGAGGAGCCCTGTCTCAGGCCTGCCAACCAGCGTGACATCCACCACCTTCTGATTGGCACCACCGGTGCCGGTAAAACCCGCTGGTTCGACAATGCTATTGCTCAGTGCATCGCCCGCGGCGAACCGGTCATTGTCATCGACCCGAAAGGTGACAAGGGCCTGGCCGAAACCTGCCGCCAAACATGCGAGCAACTGGGGGTGGGCCACAAGTTCAAGTATTTCCATCCCGCGCACTGGGAAAAGTCGATTTCCCTATCGCTGACCAAAAACTACGGGCGAGCTACGGAAATCGCGTCACGCATTGCTGTTCTGATGAAAAGCGATGCCGGTGACCCGTTCCAGGCTTTCTCAATGATGGCACTCAACAACGTCATCCAGAGCATGCTGATCTGCAACATTCAGCCAACCCTGACTTCTCTGCGCCGCGTCCTTGAAGAGGATGTGCCGCAACTGGTGTGCAAAGTGGTCATGACCTATGGCACCGAGGTACTGGGGCCACTATTCCGTGACTTGTGTGATGCAGCTGTCATTAAAGCGAAGGCCAAGCAGGCTGAAGCCAAGGCAAAGGTCTACCGCCGGTTATATTACGATGAGATTGCCCCTGTTCAGCCAAACTCCGACATCGAGGGCCTGCTGACACAGCTGGAGCACGACAGAGCTCACTTCAGCAAGATGATCGCCGGTCTTCTCCCGATCCTGGTAATGCTCACTGCCGGGAGCATGGGGCCTCTGCTGTCTCCCACGGAGGAAGACGAGTCCACCGACATGAACCTGGTCATCAACTCTGATCAGGTTCTGTATCTGGGTCTCGACTCCCTATCAGACCCCATGGTCGGCTCTACGATCGGCTCGCTGGCCCTGGCGGATCTGGCCTCAACCGCCGGTGAGATCTACAACCACCGGATTCCGAAGCCGGTGAATATTTTTGTGGATGAGTGTGCGGAAGTCCTCAACGACCAGCTGATCCAGATCCTCAACAAAGGCCGGGGAGCCGGGATCAACCTGTATATCGCCACCCAAACCATTGCCGACTTCAAGGCCCGCATGGGTGACGAGGCTAAAGCCCTGCAGGTACTGGCCAACGCCAACCATGTGGTCGCCCTGCGCATCCTGGATACCGACACCCAGGAGTTTGTGTCCTCAAAAATGGCGATGTCCCGCTACCAGTACATCATGCGAACCCAAGGCACCGGCAGCGGTGAAAACCCGATGTCACACAGCGGGAATATCGGCGAGCGCCTGATGCAGGAAGAGGGCGAACGCTTCCCGACAGCGCTTCTCGGTGAGCTCCCAGATCTCGAATACCTAGCAATCTTTGCGGGCGGTGATGTCCGCAAAGGCCGTATCCCCATTCTTCAGTTGAATGCAGCATAAGGAAGTAACCATGAGTGTCCCTCTTAAAATCCAGAGAATCACCGGCCTTGAGACCGAAGCGCTCAGCAATTTGCGTGTATTTGCCGTGTCGTGGAGCAATGCCGCCAGGCTGCTGATGAAGGTGATCAAGTACACCGAAAACCCCGAAGCCATGCGGATGCCTCTTGAAACAGCACTGGAGCGCTACATGTTGGCCCGCAGCCAGGGCCTGACTGATCTTCAGCGCATGGGTAATTTGCTGATTGAAATGTTCAATGCCGCCTGCGCAGCCAGCCCGGATATGAACGCGGAATTATTCGCCCAGTGGTGTGACGAAAAAAGGATTCCCCCTGAGGCCTACATTCAGGAGCTTCGCCGTGGCCGATACGATTGAGGAAAAATGGCCCAAAACACTGGTTGGAGCCATCTTCTTTCTGTTCATCCTGATCATTGGCATTGCAACCTTGCTGCCCAACAAGATGATCGACAAGGCGCAGTCGCTGGAAATGAGCATGGCCGAAAAACTGCTCACGGAAAGCGACTTGGGCATGATCCTGGATCGGACAAACCGGCTCTACATCGCCCTGGTAATCGATTCTGGTGCCAAGGAAGCGGTTGCCGATGTCTTCATGCCACAAGGCCCCCAGACCGTTGACGCATTTGAGGAAAAGGCTTCCTGGTGGTTCAGGTACCTTGAGCAGCGTGGGGAAGCGCTACAGAAAATCACCTACCAGATGGTTTTCCGGGTAATCATGATGGGCTACTGGATACCGTTCTTCCTGGTAGTGCTCATTCCGGCCGTGATCGCTGGAATGATGCGCTGGAATGCCAAGCGCTACGGCTTCGACTACAGCTCACCCTTCATCAACAAAAACTCCCTGAAGATCCTCACGCTGGGGTTAATCGTGATGTTCCTCGGGGTGTTTCTGCCTGCGCCACTACCACCGTTGCTGGTCAGCACCATCCTGATTGCCATTGTCCCTACAGTGGTATCCCTGCTGATATCCAACCTGCCGAAGAGGGTCTGATCGAAATGAGCCCATATTTGGCACCTAAATATCATTTTTGCCTGACAGCCAAGCCCAGAATACCCACTGAACTTATTGTGAGAGCATCTTATGTCCAATAAATCCATACTGCCGACGATTCTGGCAACCGGCGCTATTACCGCCTTGCTGGTGGGCGGTGGGCATTACGTCTACAGCACACAGTCAGAGCTGGCCAGCTTGCGCTCACAGGCTGCAGAGCCTCAGGTCATTGATACTGATCCCGAAGAGCTGGAAATTCTCAGCAGTGCTTTTCAGGATGTTCTGGAGGCCACTGATCCCGCTAACAACGCTATTGCGCCTCCTGGCAGTAAGCAGGATGACGCTGAGCTTACCCCAGCCGACAAATGGATCTACGGCAATCCTACAGCGCGTTTCTCCCTGTTCGAGTTCACTGATACCGAGTGCCCTTACTGCAAGGATCATTTCCCAGTGATTCGCACCCTGGTGGAGACCTCTGGCGGCAATATCAATGCCGGGCTGATCCATGTTCCCGTCCAGGGCGAAGCCTCAAGGGTGCAGGCCGCTGCCGTTGAGTGCGCCGGGGATCAGGGTGGCAGTCAAGCAGCTTGGATGATGATGGACACCATCCTGAATGCTACTCGCACGGCTGGGCAGGGAGTCAACATGCCTACCCCTGTTCTGGCCAAAAACATGGGCCTCGATCAGCAGCGTTTCATCGCCTGTACCGAGTCCATTGAGGTCATGGACAGGCTTGCCGATGACCTTAACTCAGCAATCGAGCTGGGTATTGCCCAGACCCCCACTACCGCCGTCATCGATAACGAAACCGGCAAATCTCACATCCTGCAGGGGGCTCATGCCAGCTCTGAAGGGATCATCAATGCAATCGAGCAGCTGGCCTTGCTGCCAAGGGGAGAATGAAGATGGAACCGGTAAAAATTCCTGATGGTATTGATGAGTTTCCGAACGTGCTGTTCTGGCGGCTCGATGAGGTTTTCCCGATCGGTGTTGGCCTGATTGCAGGGGTGCTGCTGGCGCAACTCACCATCTGCCTTGTCGCCGGTCTGGTGCTGGCCCGGTTCTACCGGCGCTTCACTGACAACAAACCGGACGGCTACCTGCTCCATGCCGTTTACTGGTTCATGGGGGCGCTCAACTTTAAAGACCGCCGCTCCATGCCCAATTCCTATGAGCGGGAGTACATCTGATGCTGTTGAAGTATTTCGAAAAGAGCTTTGATGGCATGCGCGGTGAAAACAAGTTCATGCGCATTGCCGTAGCAGCCTTGATCATTCTACTGTTCGCTCAACATTGCAGCACCTCAAACAAGAGCGAAATTATCACCGTGGTTCCTCCTACACTGGCAGAGAAAAGCTGGCTGAGCGAAACCCAGGCAAGCGCGGAGTATGTTGAAAGCTGGGCTATGTACGTCAGCATGCTGCTGGGCAACGTCAACCCTGCCAATGCGGATGTCGCCAAGGATGCAATCGGTCAACTGCTGTCCCCAGATATCTTCCAGAACGTGATGACCGTGATGGATGACCAGATTCACAAGATTCGTCAGGATCGAGTGAGCATGACTTTCGAGCCCGAAAAGATTCTACGCGACGGCGTTCAATCTGATTTGTTCTATGTCACTGGCCGCTCGATCTCTGAAGGGCCAACCGGTGACAAAACTCGCGTGAATCGTACCTATGAGGTCAGGGTGATGATGAAAAACTACCGGCCCAGCGTCACATGGGTCCAAACCTATACTGGCTCGCCGCGTACACCTGATGTCATCGAGAAAGAAAAGGCGCTGGAGGAACGTAGAGCCCGTGTGCGAGATTGATCGAACACTACTTGCAGTCAGCGCAATCGCTTTTCCCGCCCGGATTTTTTAATAAGCCTGAATCTGTGCGTAATTAACACTTCTCCCTGGTTTCCTATCGACACAATGGGCACATCCGAATAAAGAGGCTGTGCCCATGCTTTTTAAACCCCAACGTAAACCTTCCACGCCCAAGGTGCTGGCGTTGGCTGTTCTCATGAGCGCCAGCGCCAGCCCTCTACTGGCACAGGATCGTGTTGCCATTCCCGGACTCAATGCCCCTGTTACCACGGTCAACGAACCTGAGGTGGTGGTGCCAAAACCCACCGCGCCAGCTGCAGTTTCTTCTATGCCCAGCCGTGTTGTTCAGGTCAGCAAAGATGATGGGCATAACGTGCGCCCTGAAGATCTACCTGCAGTCCCGGCCGCTTATGTTGCCCCTGCGCCTCGCAGACCTTCCGCGCCAGTTGAGACGCGCCAAGACGTGGTGGTCAGTAATGGTGCCAACGTCCTGATTCCCATCAGCCGTGGTCAAATCAACCGGATCGTGACCCCCTTTGAAGATCCGCAGATTCAAACGGTCAGCGAAGCTGAGCTGGAGGTGGCCAACAACGTGGTCTACGTCACGCCCACCGATGATATGCCCGTTACCATGTTCATCACGCCTCAGGATGATGAAGGCGTTGCCATTTCATTGACCCTGCTGCCGCAGAGTATTCCGCCTATTCAGGCAAACCTGCTGTTTACTCAGGCAGTACCCGGGAGCGCTACTGGCGCAAACGGCGAGGCGGTGAATGCTCTGGGCGGCGTTGGGTACCGCGGACAAGCCAAGCGCTGGGAGCGCAGTCAGCCGTTCATGGATACCCTTCGTGAAATGATGAGAGATCTGGCCATGGGCAACCTGCCGCGTGGCTACACCTTCGCTGACATGCCCACTGGCACTCGCATTCCCAGCTGCAATCAAGCGGGTGTGAACTATGACTTCTCCAATGCGCAATTCATCCTTGGCCACGACTTCAGAATTTTTATCGCCGTGGCTGAAAACCAGTCCTCCCAGAACATGGAAGTCAGTCACGCAGCGTGTACCCATCCGAACCGAGCTGCTGTAGCCGTTTGGCCACACGAAATCCTTGAGCCTGGTCAGAAAACAGAAGTTTTCCTGGTCACCCGTATTCCTCAGATGAAGGCGAACACCAGCACTCGCCCCAGCCTGCTGAACTAATAGGGAGCGGTAATGAGCGAGTCAAACTTTCTTAGCAACATGAACCCCAAGCACAAGCGCTGGTTGGCCATCGGCTCAACTGTGGTTGTGGTAGGCACCATCATGGGCGTTGCCATGAACGCGGGTAATCCTGAGCGTGAAGCTCGAACCCGTACCCGCCCGACCGTTGAGGCGGTCATTACTGACCAAGATCCTCGGGCACAGGGTCTTGATGCAATGGCCAGTCAATTGCGCCAGCTGCAGACCTCTCAGGCTCGCATGGAGCGCAATATCCAGCAGCTACGCGGTATCGACCCTGCAAAAGGGGGAGATCCAAAGGTAGAGGCGCTTGAGCTTCAGCTACAGCAGATTCATGAAAGCATGGCCGACATGCAGGATCAGCTGTCCAACGTGAAGCCTGGGGACATGCCTGTTGTGAATGCAAACGGTGAGCGGTCGGCTACAGAGTTGGATGCCAGCATGCAGGCCGGTTTGATTCCGCAAAGGAGCCAGTTTATTCCGTCAGCGCCCACCAGTGAACCTGAAACTCTGACAGAAGTGTTCTCCACGCTGCCTGAGCCACCGCCGGTTGATCCAACCAGCCGAACCACTGAGCGCTCATCCACACCGAAGATCCGCACAATACGCAATGAAAAAAGCTCAACGGCTGAGGATGCAATAGAGAAAGTCACGATCACCATTCCCGGGGGTTCCATTTTGTCAGGGGTGCTGGTGACCGGGATGGATGCCGCCACCGGTAACCAGGCGCAACGCGACCCCTTTCCGACACTGCTGCGTATCAAGCATGAAGCCTTGCTGCCCAACCGTTTCCGGGCCGACTTCAGGGAGTGCTTCCTGCTCGCCTCTGGCTGGGGAGACCTGAGCTCTGAACGCGCCTACATGCGAGCTGACCGAATCAGCTGCATTCGCAATGACGGCACTGCCTTGGAATCCTCTATTGAGGCCTTTGCCACAGGTGAAGACGGAAAAGTAGGGGTGCGTGGCCGACTGGTATCTAAACAGGGCCAGGTCATAGCCAGAAGCTTGGTTGCTGGTTTTGCGCAGGGTGTATCTAACGCCTTCGATGTTCGCAAAGTACCTTCGATCAATATTAACCGCGGCAATGAGACAGTGAGCCCCGTATATGAGCAAGCCATGAATAGCAGCACCGCTCAAGCTGCTGCCGCTCAAGGTGTTGGCACAGCAATGGAGCGCATTGCTGACTACTACCTGGCCATGGCCGAGAACATTTTCCCGGTCATTGAGATCGATGCCATGCGTGAGATCGACTTCATCGTGAACCGTGGCATGAAAGTAACCCTCAGCTCCGCTGATGCCCTGACACAAGTTTCCCTGGATTGAAGGCCTGACCATGAGAACCACCACCCTCACAACAGTTCGTCACTTGATGTTTGCTGCAGCGGCCCTAGCAACGCTTTCCGGTTGCACCAAGGCATTGAGTATAGGTAGCCCTGAATACGCCTGTGCTGGCATGCCTGAAGGCGTGACGTGCATAAGCGCAAGGAATGTGTATACCGCAACGGAGTCGGATGACTATCAGACCCAGCTCATGAAGGAACAGGAGTTCGCACGTACTGGCAAAAAGCCTGGCAAAGATAATGCGGTCTCCGATAACAACAACGCCCGCGTTCTGTATAGCGAGCAGGCTGCTAACGCACCTATGCCCATCAGAGCACAGAACCCTCTCCCGATACGCACTCAGGCAGTTGTAATGCGGATTGCTATTGACCCCTGGGAAGACGAGAAAGGGGATCTGTATGTGCCCGGCTACATCTACACCGAAGTCGAGGCACGGCGGTGGGAGATCGGTTCACGGCACGCTAATAGCCAATCAACACTGAAACCCCTCGGGTCAAACAAATAAGATCAATGTTATCACATTCTGAGAATATATGGCTTCTTAATAAGTCAACCACAACGGATTAATACAATGAAAATGATTAAATTTTGGTCGGCTCTTAAAGTTGTAAAGGCACCGTTAAGATGGAAAAAGATAACATTTATATTAATTTCGCTATTTTTATGGCCAATAACATCTCATGCGAATAGCCAGGCGATTAACCAGTATGTTACTAGAGATGTACCGATGAATGGTGAGGGCAGGGTCGTTTATTGGCTAACAGGCGATGTTAAAGATGGACTTATCGTGAACATTGTAACCCCTCCTAGTAATGGAACTGCATCATTTGTATCAGCCCATCTAAGTTATGATACCGGTAGCACTGGAGAAGCAACAGTATTTTACATAGATTACAAGCCGAATAAAGGATTTACAGGGAAAGATAATTTTCGGGTTCAAACTATAGACAGAACAGGGAGGACGATGTCCAGGAACACGAATGTGACAGTCGTCGCACCTAGAGTTGAATTCAATCGATGGAACTCGGCGACATCCCCAAATAAAAAATCAATTGCATCTTATTATGTTTTTGACTTGAATTACGATGCTAGTGCTGTGCAATCACTTGAGGTGGTCAGCCCTCCAAGCCATGGATCAATATCAAATATTAATTATATCAGAAAGTCCACGTACCTTCACGCACCGTCAAGCAGCATACAACAACAAGCGTACCGACATGAACTCTCTCTGGACTATACTCCACAGCCTGGCTGGCACGGTATGGACAGTTTCCAAATCCGATCAATAAGTAACACAGGGGCCAAATCACCCATATTCACAGCCTCAGTGCTAGTGAATAACCCACCGAGTATTAGCCCTACAATTGTATCACTTACAACAGACCAGAATCAGGCAGTAACTCACACACCTACAATGAGCGATCCAAATGGTGACTCAGTGTCCCTCGTTGCTCAGCAACATCCAAGTAACGGTAAAATCACCATCGGCAGCAACAGACGTTTGACGTATACACCTAATATCGACTGGATAGGAACAGATACATTTCAGCTAAAAGCGAGAGACAAATGGGGTACCCTATCTGCCAGCACACAAACAGTCACCGTTAAAGTATTGGAACCTGTCGTACGGCCGACGATACCTGAAGCAGAAGACATCACGATCGATGAAGATTCAGAAGGTAAACACATTGTGGCAGTCACAACCACGAAGAGTGGGAGTATTCACACACTCGTTATAGTCGAGGGTCCACAAAACGGGGTGCTAACTGAGCAGGCTGACTCGGAAAATATTATCTTAACATATTCCCCAAACAAAGACTGGAGCGGTGTGGATCAAATCCAGCTACAGGTGCAGGACCAAGACGGCCTGCTGTCTGACGTACAAACACTAACCATTACTGTAATGCCGATCAATGATGCGCCAAGCATCCCAACCATAGAAGAGTTGATCCTGAATGAAGATAGTATCGGCAATCATACAGTAACGATAATAGACCCAGATGTAGACGACAGCCATACACTTATTCTGCTTGAAGGTCCGAAAAATGGCATCCTTAGCCACAATCATGTCGGCGACAACATTGTATTGACATACACTCCTAATCCGGACTGGTTTGGTTCAGAAGAAATAAAATTACAAGTTCAAGACGAAGAAGGCGAGCTTTCTGAGATACAGACACTGGCAATTATTGTTAACCCGGTCAATGACGCACCAAAGGTTTTCCCCCTTTCACTTGAGGTGATAGAAAGTACCTCGTTTTCAGGTTACCAGCTTGAGGCAACAGACATTGATAGCCCCCCCACCTTTCGATTTGAGCTGGTCGAGGGCGGAGGTAGCACTGACAGCATAGGCGTACCCTACATCGAAAACGGTGTCTTTCGCTTCGAGCCATTCTCGTACGTCAACGGCACAATGATCATCATGTATCGAGCACAAGATGAGGAGGGAGCATGGTCGGAACCGCAACCGATCACAATCACTGTAATACCTGTCAATAACCCGCCTTCTGAAACGGGTGGTTCTATATCGGCACTGGAGTCGCAGCGGGCTACGCCGATGACACCCTGGGTAGTTGACCCCGATCTCCCATACGGAGATAGGCATACGTTCAACATTATCAGTCAGCCTGGTCACGGCACTGTCACTATCGAGGATGGCGCAGTAATATATACACCGAACAATCAGTTTGTAGGTAATGATTCTTTCGAAATAGAAGCAATAGATTCTGAAGGCGAAAAAGTATCTGGTTTTATTCAGGTTGTAGTTGAACCTTTTAATTATGCACCGACCAGCATATCACCGTCCAATATAAGTATGTTCGCGGGTGTTGGGGGTACTTCCACGATTAGCGTAGATGACCCTAACCTCTGGGATACACATACGCTGGTAGTAACGAATCAGCCTGAAAATGGCCGTATTACTATCACAGGAATGAATATTACCTATTGGGCAGATGATAATGAGGACACTGTATTCACTCTGAAAGCGATAGACCAAGGAGGATTGAGCGTTGAGCAAGAAATCCGAATTACTATGAGTGATCCATACAACATGATTGAAGAGAAACAAATCTCCGAAGTGGAAAATAAACTGTCGCTTCCTGCTGTGGAGTTTGAATTATACGATAGCGAGGGGAGATATCCTTTAGCCATTACTGACAGTTCCACTCTAGAAAATCTTTCTGGCGATTTAATAGTTCTACTGAGTAAAGAATCTGACAGCGGTATAAAAATGGGGGGGCGCGAACTAAAACCAGGTGATGCAATGCGCTTTACCCCTCATATCCACACCAGTACGCTCCTGGAGTCAGGGATTTCGACTACAACCGGTGGGGTGGAGAGCAATGTCGAGCTGTACATTTACGGTATCAGCTCACCGACAGCATTCAAGGTACCAGTCCATTTCTGGACTCTTGATGGAAACCTGACATCAACCAATGGCTGGAGCTTGCTACAGGGCCTGGACCAAACCACGATTACATTTGAGACCGATCCAGGCAAATGCAACGTAAGCACCAACAAAAACTATGCACTTATGCGCAACGCACTCTCAGACTCTCTATGCTATGTGGAGTGGGAATCACTGCCAAATGACTCCCGAAATCTATCTTTGCCGCACACTCTCAGCATGCAAGTATCTGGCCGCGATGTAAGTGAGCTTCCTATTACAGCCAATGCTTACATATTTGACAACAATGGAAATCAGCATAAGGTTGGGGCCGTTAGTCGGGATATAGATATAAAACCACTTTACGGTAATATCAGCTTGTCGATGCAACCCGAGCTTGACCAGGTTGCCCTTGAGATTCAGGATATTAACTTATTTTTGAGCTCACTTAGTTCTGATAATTCATGTGAGGTTACTATTTTTCATGATATTGCTAAACGTGATTCGCGGAACTGGAACTCAAATCCAACATGTCTTGTAGAGTGGACTTCAATCCCCCAAGGACTAACCCAACCGAACAACTGGGGAGTCCCCCAGCTTTTTGGAAAATTGCAGCTTCCCGGGGAGAACATTATAGGATGGAATGTTTACATGTTCACTCCGTCAGGTGATAAAATACTAGCTAACGAGCAATCGCATAAACTCAAAGCAGTTACTCCGCCGCCAATTGAGGTTATACTCCCGGATACACCTAACCGCTTAACGGACACAATGTATAATGTCTCATCCCGGGGTGGGTACGTCGGTAATGCAGATATCTTCAGCATTCCAGCCAGAATATCAATGAAAACAGTCCGTTCCATGGAGGAAATTTCAAATCAAATTGTTACTAGCTACGGGCGCCATACACAATTTGGAGCTCAGATACAGGCCATTGACACGCCACTCTGGTCGCTGACACCATTCTCTATTTATGCCGCTTACACGGATCTCCCTGATGTTGGGACAACCGTTAATATCGACCTGCTAGCGACCCCACCAGAGAGTATCATCCCTTTTATAATCAACGATGAGCGGGCCGTAGTCGATTCTGACGAATTTTTTGTTGGTGTACAGATAGCTGACCACCAGCAACCTGATGACCAATACAATGTTTCTCGCCATGGCGATTGGGACGTGCGGCTCATTAGAAGCTGGCCTAATGGTGTTGAGGAGCCTATATCTGACTGGAAAGGGATTGACTCTACTGGTCAGGCTTATTTTCCTGTTGATTTGTACGATCTTACTTATGAGCAGATGAGGATTTACGCTGAATCACGCTCAATCTCACCAGTGCCTGAATACCAGTCAATACGGCGCTCAATTTCACCGCTGTCTATCGCTGTGCTGAACGGAGCTGCAATTGATGCTGAAATCAGCTCTATGCGCCTTCTTGGTCCAGCCCCGCTCAAAGCCATTTTTAGCATCAGCACCATTGATCGCGTTACTACCCGCGATATGGGTGATGTCGTCTGGGAGATCAGCTTCGATGATGGTGCTTCCTGGGAACCGGAGCCAAGCGGAAAATTAAGCTCTCGGATGAGCTACACCTTTGCAGAGGGAAAATATCAAGTCCGTGCTCACATTCAAAACCGTCATTCAGGTGCCATTTCTGTCACTCCAGCCGTCGAAGTGCACGCATTTCAGATTCCGAAGGCACGGTTAGTCGGCCCTCAGAACGTATTCGTTGGCTCTGAAGGCACATTCACCTTGACTGATGTAGATGGTCTTGAACTAGACGTCGACGGTATCGATATTGAGTGGTCGACGGATCGGGGAGATACATGGGTAAAAGGTGGGAACAGCTACAAAATGAGCAGTGACTCCCCAGAGCGTATGCACCTGCAAGTGCGTCTGAAGCAACAAACCGCACCGGACCACCGTCTGGCTTACAAGACACTGAGGACGTCCGTTGCGTTCCGATATATTCGTCCACCTCGGGTGCAGCTGGTAGGGCCTCGCCGCCCTGAAGTCGGAAAGGAAGCCTCTTGGACAGCGAATATGATGATGCCTTACAGAGGCATGGATCTCTCGATGGATGGTGTCTTCATCTTGCCTGACGGGACAGAGGTTAAATCCAGAGAGGTAAGGTACACCCCGACCCAGGAGGATTTCCGCCGAGAGCACAGCTACATCCGTTTTGATGGTTGGATCAATGGCTATGAAGACATCGGGGGACGAGGAGTGACTGAGCACCGGCTGAGCTTCTGGAATTATGATTGGCCAATCTGGCGGTTCAACGTGAAACACAACGCGATCTACGCTCCCTCTGACATTACAGTGAGCCTGCGAAATCTTGGCACCTTCAAGGACTTTGAAAACCTGACTGTGGAGTGGGTCATGCCTGATAGTGACGGGCTAGAAGTTGCCCGAGATAGCAGCAGCATGAGCAGATCATTTACTGTGCTTGAACCTGGTATTTACACCATCGGTGCACATGTCTCCGATGGGCGAGGCAACTACAGCTACGTTGAATCCGATCTGGAGTATTTCACGCCCCCTGAATGGTCTGTCGATCTGCGCTGGAGTGGCAATAACGACAACAATCGCGAGCCTTTATCGGTCCTTATTCGCCCAAGCCTCACTGGAGGCCACCCCCGTGACCGTGTTGAGGAGAGACAATATTTCGTCAATGGTGAAGCGCTGAGTAGTTCTGGTAACTACGGCCGTGCGATCCTGGATCAGGGCGAGTATGAAATCACGATGCAGGCTCTGACACGGATGGGCCATACAGCGAAAGGAATGACAACTGTTGAAGTTGCTAAAAACATCCTTCCGACATGCGAAATTGACGTGACCGAAGGCACATCAAGCTGGAGGGCGACGGCCAGCTGCATGGATGAGGACGGACGGGTGACATCATACCGCTGGTGGGTTGACGGCGAAGAGCAGAGCATACGGTCGCGTATCATCTCCATACCTCGGCACCGCTACCCCCATGGTGAGCCAGTTATCACTTTGGTCGGGGTTGATGACTCGAAAGGGGAATCGCCTCCGGTTTCACAGAAGTAGCCTTTCTTTGAGGAGCCCTTCGGCTCCTTTTTTATTTGCGGCGAGTATTGGCGAGCTAAACCCTGAAACTTCCTCGGAAAAGCCTGCAACATCTCTCCTGAGCGCGAGCCTCGCGCATGTCAATCAGGAGAAACTTCAATGCTTAACCGTAAAGCCCAGTTGCAGTTTGTTGCGACTATCGCGATGTTCGTCTTTGCCCGCGCTTCTTTGGCGGGGACAGGGGGCGATGACTTTGACTCCATTTGGATTCAGCTCACTGACTGGATGCAAGGTACCCTCGGCCGCATCATCATCGGCCTGATGGTTCTGGCCGGGATCGGCGCTGGCGTGCTGCGTCAGAGCCTGATGCCCTTCATCACCGGTGTTGGTGGTGGTGTTGGTCTGTACGCTGCCCCGGACGTGATTGAGTCCATCATGACCGCTACCGTTCCGGTCGCTGCTGCTACCGCTGAGATTATTTCGGCACTGCCGGTATCCCTCTAACTTACAAGGCTTCCGGCCAGCAGTTCTGCAGAGCCGTTAAATGTGCTGATTTCTGGCATCATTTAACGGCTCTTCTTTTTTCCTGAGACGTAACCTAGCGGTAAATCATACCCTCAGGACGTTTCGCCAATGACTCCACCCGTTTCCTTCAAGAAAGCCATCGCTGCAGGCCTTCTTTCCCTGGCAGGGATAACAGGGCTTACGCAAGCTCAAGAGCCCCCATCTGATTCCGTTGTCCACCTCCCGGCTACTGCCATTTTCGCAACTGAGAATAATGGTAAGTTTGCCGTAATCACCGATACCGGGCGCTTCATTATTCAAGGTACGGTCTACGATGTCTGGGATCAAAAATCCATCACGACACTGGATGAAGCTCGCTGGGCTGCAACCCACATCCCCCTGGATAAGGCCAATGTTGGCTTTGATGATCTGGCCCCAATGCGCGTCGGATCTGGCGATAAACCGGTCTATCTGTTTTCTGATCTTCAGTGTGGTTTCTGCAAACAGCTGATCGATGAGGCCCGCAAGGGTCTGCCATCTGGCTACCGTCTTGAAGTCATCCTGCTGCCCCTGCTATCCGAACAAAGCGCTCAGCGCACTGCCGAGATCAATTGCGCAGTGGATGAGGCGCAGGCCTGGCAAGTGGCGATGTCTGGTGACATGAGCAAGCCCTTGGCGCAGAAGCCAGAAGACCAGTGCGACCAGGCCACTCCTACGAGGCGCATGATCACCGCTCAGTTCATTGGTGCTCGCAACGTCCCCTTCATGATCCGTGATGACGGTTTAATCCAGCAGGGCATGCCTCAGAACGGCTTGCGCGACTGGATTCAATCAAACCGCTAATCGAGGTATACCCATGCGATCCGATGTTAAAAACCTAATCAAGAATCGGCCTCGTTTATCGAAGCTGATTAACGCACTGGCCTATGAGCCCACACAAAACGTCTTCCTGCTGACAGACGAACGCATTGGTTTTGCCTTTGCCTGTAGCCCGCTGGCCGGTTCCAGTGGCGATGAGGGTGACCGACTGAAAGCGGGACTGACCGTGGACTGGCCAGACGATACGGCGGTTCAGTTCACCTTGGTCTGCACTGAGAACATCAACAATATGAAGACCGGTTATCTGCGTCTTCGTCGCGCCTTTGAGGAAAGCGGTCGCACTGAGGTGGATGAAAACACCCAGCGCCTGATGCAAAAGGTCACCCAGGCCCGCGCCAACTACTTTCTTGAGCGAACCACCAAGCCGGTTGACTCAATCTCCGGGGTAAAGATCCGCGAACAGAACCTGATCATTTCTGTAACGGTACCAATCAGCAGCTCAATACCAACCTCACAAGAGGTAGTGAACGCCAAAGAGCTTGCCCATGGGCTGCAGACATCCCTGGATAGTTGTGGACTGGCTCCGGTACCTCTATCGAATGATCTGTATCGTGAGCTGCTAGCCAGTATTCTGAACCAAGGTCAAAGTGCATCATGGCGGACAGATCCGTTCATGACTGCCGAGCCTGATAAACCCCTGAATGAACAGTTGCTGGATTTCGACAGAAGCATTGACGTGAAGAAAGACCACCTCGTCATTGGTTCAGAAGACGGCGACAAGACATTTATAAAATCACTTTCGGTCAAGAAATTCCCGGATGTGATGTGGCAGGGTGATGCTTCTCAGTATCTGGCTGACATCCTTTCACCCCGGGGCGGTATCCGCGGCAACTGCATTATCAATTGCACCTTACTGTTCCCCCACCAGATATCAGCAAAGTCAAAGCTCAACCGTCAGCGCAACTGGACGATCAACCAGGCACATGGCCCTCTGCTGAAGTTCATCCCGGCGCTGGCCAAGAAAAAAGCTTCCTTCGATGCGGTCTATGAGGATGTGGACAAGGGCGCTCAGATCGTAAAAGTCATGTTCAGCCTGACCCTGTTCGCCAGCAGCAAGGATGAACTGGTGCAGGCCACTTCCAACGCGAAGAGCCACTTCTCGACCCTGAGTTTCACGCTGCTTGAGGACAAATTCCTCATGCTGCCGGTGTTCCTGAACTCTCTACCCATGAATGCGGACCCGGAAGTGGTCAATGACCTGTTCCGGTACCGAACTATGAGCGTCCTGCAGGCGCTGCCACTGCTCCCGATTTATGGTGACTGGAAGGGCACTGGAACGCCGGTAGTACCCTTCATCAGTCGTAACGGCCAACCTGTGAGCTTCCACCTGTTCGACTCGGACAGTAACTACAACGCAACCATTGCAGCACAATCGGGTTCAGGTAAATCGTTCCTGACCAACTACATCATTTCGTCCTACCTGAGTATCGGGGCCAAATGCTGGGTAATCGACGTGGGGCTGTCCTATGTGAAGATCAACGAGGCCTATAACGGCGACTTCGCGCAGTTTGATGAGAAGTCCAATATCTGCCTCAACCCTTTCGAGCTCGTTCAGAATTTCACCGAGGAAGAGGACGTGCTGGTCGGCCTGCTGTGCGCCATGGCTGCACCGACCCAGCCTCTGGATGACTTCCAAGTCTCTGGCCTGAAAAAACACCTGACCAACCTCTGGGAAGCCAAGGGCCAGGCCCTGATGGTCGATGATGTGGAGCAATCGCTGCTTGGCGATGACGATCCGCGTATCCGGGATATCGGGCACCAGCTCTTCGCATTCACCACCCGGGGTACCTACGGCCGTTTCTTCAACGGCAAAAACAACCTGAACTTCAAAAACCCCTTTACCGTGCTGGAGCTCGAAGAGCTCAAAGGTCGGGAGCACCTGCAGCAAGTTGTACTTCTGCAGCTGATCTATCAGATCCAGCAGGACATGTACCTTGGTGAGCGCGACCGTCCTAAGATCGTAATCATCGATGAGGCCTGGTCTCTCCTGAGCCAGGGTAACGTGGGCAAGTTCATTGAGCACGGGTACCGGCGTTTCCGTAAGTACGGCGGTAGCGCTATCGTGATTACCCAGGGCGTAAACGATCTGTATGCCAACAGTGTCGGCCAGGCTATCGCCGAGAACAGCGCATTTACTTTGCTCCTTGGTCAGAAAGCCGAGGCCATCAGTGCCATCCAGGAGAATAAGCGTCTTGCTCTGGGTGAGGGCGGTTATCGCATCCTGAAGTCCGTGAAAAGTGTGAAAGGGCACTACTCGGAAATCTTCATGATGACCCCCCGGGGGGCCGGGATTGCCCGCCTGACGGTAGACCCCTATTCGATCCTGCTGTACTCCACCGCGCCTGAGGATGTTCAGGCAATCCGCAACTACACCCAGCGAGGCCTGTCACAGGATGCGGCCATTCAGGCTGTCCTGCGTGACCGGGGTGTAGAGCTTGATCAGGAATCCACCATGACTGTTGAACAGGAGGCCTCCTGATGTCTTCCTTTAAATTCCCCCCTGTGAAGTTTTGGGTTACGGCGCTGGCATTGTCCAGTGTCGTGGCCAGTGCCGTGTATGCAGCAGGAACCCGCTGGAGTATTGCTATCGACTCCCAGGAAAATCTGTGCCTGCCACCGTACCGGATCTGGCTCATCGACAAGAAGAAAACCACTCCCATCCAGGGGGAGGTGTTTGCCTTCAAGGCCAGTGGGCTGGCACCGGTTTTTGCTGATGGGACGACCATCGTGAAGGTGCTGGAAGGTATGCCAGGTGAACAGGTCAGCGTCTCCGAAGAGGGTACCACCATCAATGGCCGTACCGTGGCCACCGGCCTGCAGGTGGCTCATGACTACGGGATCGATCCTGCTCGCTATGTGCGCGAGGGAGCCATCCCCGATGACGGCTACTGGTTCTTTGGCCGTACAGCCGATTCCTTTGACTCCCGCTACTGGGGCTCGGTACAGAGAAACCAGATCGTGGGTAAGGCGTACCCGATATGGTGAACCGGTTGAAACCCTTGGCCAGCGCCATTGCCTTGTCAATGGCAGTCATATCCGGCTACGCCTGCGCTGCTGACCTGCCTTTGCCTGGTGAGGGCTATCAGGTGCCGTCAGAGCACAAGGCCGCACTGGCCGATATGATCAATCAGGCCCATACCCAAGCACGAGAAAAAATGGCCTCCGGCGACCTGGACTGGATCGATGCCATTGCAGATACTCTCGACCTGACTCAAAACCCACTCAAGACTCTCGAAACAACACCTGCAGCAGATGAGCAGCCGGGGGCGAAGCATCCCTTGGGCGAGGGTATCAAGCGGCTCATATTCGTTTCCTGGTCTATGGGCGAACCTGCTATCCGGCAGATCCTGGAACTGTATGACGGCGCAGAGAACACCGCAGTAATTTTTCGAGGCGTTCCGACCGATCGACCCTTTGCTCAGGCTGTCATGCAGATCCAGTCGCTCAGCCTACAAACCGAAAGCAGCCTGACCGTACTGATTGACCCAACTGCCTTCCAGAAGCACAGCATTGCATCCGTACCCTCAGTGGCCATTGAAACCGAGGCGGGAAACACTCTTGTGAAAGCCTCAGGGACGTTTTCCCTGTCGCGGCTTGATAGTGCGGTAGAAGAGGGAAGGGAAGGGGATATTGGCCAGCTGGGGCCATCACAGGAGATTCTGGAGCCGGATTTAATCGAGGTGGCCCAGCAGCGGGCAGCTGACCTGGACTTTGACGCAATGAAGGAGCGGGCTATTGACCGGTTCTGGCATAACCACCCGGGTAATGCACTGCCTGTTGTTCAAGAGGATGCGCAGCGGTATGTGGACCCGACCATCGTCATCCATGCGGACATTCTCGACGCTGAAGGCAATGTTGTTACCCCGGCCGGGAGAATTAACCCGCTGGATATGGTGCCCTTCGACCAGAAGCTGGTGATCATCGATCCATCGCTCCCCTGGCAAGTGAAGTTCGCCGCTGATGAGCTGCAGCGCACCGATCAGCATATGCGGGTAACGGTCATGGCCTCCGAGATCGCGCCTGACCGTGGCTGGGATCTATTCAATGACACTCAGGATGCAATCTCGGCTGCGCTTTACCTGCTGCCACCGTCCATTGCTGAGCGCTTCCAGATCCAGCGCACTCCTTCAGTTGTCACGGCCAACAACACCCACTTCATTGTTCAAGAGGTGAGCAAAGCCACCGCTGAGGATGGTCATGATGTGCAATAAAAAAGGGGGTCAGGCGAGAATGGGTAAGAAAACCCGCAACATACTTGCCGTAGCGGGCCTGCTCGCCCTGAGCATGCAGGGCGCTCCGGTTGTGGCTCAGAGTGTCCCAGCCGGTACCGGCGACCCGCTGTGCGAAAACTCAGGATTACTCGGCCCGAAACTATTCACCGATATTTGCTGGGCCTGCCTGTTTCCGATCAAGGTGGCGGGAGCTCAGCTCACACCCGGCTCTGCGCCCCGGGACAGCGCCACGCAGATTTTGTGTGCTTGTCCCAAGGGCAGCAGCGGCATATACACTCCAGGCGTTGTCACATCGATGTGGGAGCCCGCCCGGATCATCGAGCATGTAAAAACACCGGGCTGCTCGCCCACCCTCGGCGGTGTTCGTCTGCCGCTGGGAAATAAACGCTCCTACGGGAGACTTGTTACCGATCAGACCGTCTTGAGCAATGGTACGGACGGATCGTTTTTCCACACGCACTACTACAGCTTCCCTTTGCTGCAGATCCTCGATCTGTACATGCCGACCAACTGCAACAATGACGGCTATCTTGATCTGGATATCATGAGTTTTTCCGAGATTGATCCTACCTGGAACAATCCGACGCTCGCGTTCTTCCAGAACCCGGAAGCGGCTGCGGTGGCCAACCCGATCGCACAAGCAGCATGCGCCGCGGAAACCACGACTCTCGCCGCCGGGGGGCAACCGATCCAGACACTCTGGTGGTGCAACGGCTCATGGGGCGGAATGTATCCGCTTTCTGGGTACACCTTCTCGCAGGATGCCAACCGGACATCAGGCTTGCTTGCCTCCAAGCTCCTTGCCCAACAGCACCGGCGTGGATTGGCAAGGCTCACCATGGGCAACTCCAACCTTTGCTCTGCCTCGATTTTCCCCACCATTCCCAAGGGTCAGTACAAGATGACGCAGTTCATGCCCAAGGCCCAGACGCAGGAAGCCATGTGGATCGGTGAGCATCCTTACCAGTGGGATGGTGGCCCTGGCCGTCATGTCCCCGGCACCCACAACGACACCATGTACATGGTTTGGCGGTGGACAGACTGTTGCAACAACCTTTGATTTTCAGGTGTAACCATGCTTGATTTCATTATTCTGTATGGCCCATTCGTAGCGGTCATGCTTGTACTGGGCGTTATCGCCCATCTTCGACTGATGGAGACCCCGGCTTACCGGGGCTGGTGGGGAGAGTACAAGGTAAACCTGATCCTCAAACTCTGCCTGTCGAACCAGTACACCGTGTACTCCAATGCGATATACCGCGGCCAATTCAAGGGCGAATCCACACAGGTAGACCATATCGTCGTCTCCCGCTTCGGGATCTGGGTGCTGGAAACAAAAACTCTTGGCGGCCGCATCGTCATCGACCCCATGAACTCTGACCAGTGGACTCAAATTGTCGGCAGGCGGCGCTACAGGGTGGATCACCCTCTGAAACAGAACTGGTCGCATGTGAAGGCGATTCAGCGTATCACCGGCATCCACAGCCAGAAGATCCATAGTTATGCCGTCATGGCAGGCTCTGCGACCTTTGAAGGCCCGTTACCTGAGCGAGTATTTACCGTCTGGCAAGCCTTGCGCAAAATCCAGAGTTATAAAACGCCGGTACTTACCCGTGCTGCTGTTCACTCCGCCAGCATGAGATTGAGAAGACACAAAATCAAAGGTGGGTACTGGGCTGCACGGCACCACGTTTCCCGGCTCAAGCGCAAGCAGGAGTCCATCAAGCAGGAACAAAAAAAGGCTCCGTAGGAGCCTTTTCTGTATCACTGCTGGTCAGGCTGTTACCGCCTCCTTCGCCGGTTCCTCGACAGGCTCTACAGTGTCATCATCATCGGCATCTGCCGCTTCCTCAGCCGCTATTTTCGCTGCAACCTCGGCTTCAACCTTCATGATGTCATTCTGGGTTTCAATCGCCTCAGGGGTTTTCTCCTCAAAGGCTTTCTTGCGAGCAGCAAAGCCTGTTGAAATCAGGTTGCGGAAAGCCTTGGCCAGCAACTTTGTGTGACGTGCCTTGTGGTTATTGGCGTCATCCTGGCTGACCACGCCATGCAGCCACAGGGTATCAACCAGCTGAACCATGTAGTCCAGAGCACCGATCAGATTCGCTGCCCGCTTGATCTGCGGGGTGGTGATTTCGTAGCTGTAATCAATCGGGCTGGTGAACTTCGCCAGCTCGTTGACGCTTTCGTTTTTAGCCAGGGTTTCAAGGCGTTCCAGCTCGGTCTTGAACTCTTCTTCAAGCCCAGACAGCCTGGATTCAACAGCGGCTGTAACCGCCTTGTGGTCAAAGCTAGGGTTGTTCTTGCTCATGTTGCGCGTGACAACATCAATTGCAAACAGAGCCGGGAAAACTCCCTGGAAGGGAGGCGGTGTGCGCAGTCCCGGGGTGCGAATCACCAGCGATTTTGCCTCTTCGCTCATCAGTGTCAGCACGCCCTGGATGGAGGGGGTCGAGTATTCGTAACGCTTCTTGGCCATAAGATGCTCCGATTGGTTGGTGGTGCATGGCATTTCAGCACTGCCACCTTCGGTAAACTCGATATATGAAGCCTAATCAGTGCGGCAAAAAAGGCTTTGCCGCTTCGCGTTGACGAATCCCACACTGCAAGGCAGAATCAACCCATCCGCGTACTTCGGTACAGCTCAACGTCTACGGGCGATGCCCGCCAATATCTACCTATCGACCATGCGGTTGATAGTAGACACTCAAAGCCTATGCTTTGGGTTCACTTGGGAAAGGTGTATGCCTGCCCCTTCTAAAATCCTGGATCAGCCAGGCAGGACTGGATAACACCAGCTTCTGAATCACACCCGAACGGGGTAACCATCCCGTTAGGGGTAGTTCTCCGTTCAAAATCTATTAAACGGAGAAAAAATCATGTCCAAAATCTCTACTGGCATGCTCGCTGGTTTTGTTGTTGCAATCGTGCTGTTCAGCAATAACACAACTCATAACCTGGCTTCGGCCTTGGCAATGGCTTTCTCGGTAATCGTCGTCCTGGCGATTGGTGGGATTGCTCTGTTGATGGTCACGGAAATCAGCTCCCCTGGAGCCAGCCGTATGGCCTTCAGCCTCCTGATGTTCAAGATCAACGGTTTGGAAAAACCTGCAATCAAGAATGTCCGGCGCAAAAGTCGCAGTCAGGCTGAGAAAACACAAACCCTGTGTTTTGCTGTAGAGCATATCGACTACGAGCAGTATGAGATCCCCACCTACCTTCGCCGCGGCTACAACCGGGAGGAGATCTGATGGGCCTTCATATTGATTTCGACCAGCCGACCTACCTCAGGGCCGTACATGGCCTTGCGGTGGTCTCTCGCCGTCTGGATCACTTATTGCCAGAGGCTTCGTCAGAAGCCCCTGAGCCACAAGCCCAGCCGTCCGATAAATCTGAAAAAGTGGTCATCAACCGGGTTTTCAACCCATTACGGTTGACGACCGAAAGCCCTTCAGAACCAGAACCGCCAGCACCTGATGTTCAAGAGCCTGCTCCTGCAGATCCTGAACCCGACGATGCGGTGGACTTTGATTCTGAGGAACCTGAAACAGTGCTTGATCAGGAAACTGATCAGCCTGACACCAAAGCGGAAGAGATTTCATTTCGCGGCGGGGAAGGAAAGTCTGTAACAGGAAGATATGCCGGTTCGGCTTTTGCGCCCTACCGATTCAATAAAGGAAACAGCAAAAGCTTTTACCTGCGTTTGGATAAAAGCCTGATTTGGGGAATCGACCTTAGAAGCGCACTGGTTAAATCCAAGGCGCAGAAGGGCGACACGATTCAGGTTACCTACCTTGGCAAAACACCTGTGAAGGTGCTTGTCAAAATCAAAAAGGGTACCCAATCCGAAAAGGTTTGGGAGACCCGTCACCGTAACCAGTGGGACATAAAAGTCCTGACTGCTTAACCCCCACAGCAAAGCCCTCACATCGAGGGCTATTGCGCTTTTTAAACTGGAACCCATAGGAGGCATTATGTCTACCAATGACCTGTATGCACCTGACAAGGTGATAGTGATGGAAGCCGCTGATGGGCGGTGGCGTGATATTTTCGGTTCTCTTTGCCCCGAATTGGTGAATGCTCAGTCCCGTCCTGGGAAGGAATTCGAGTGCCCAGGCTGCAGCGGTAAGAGATTCCGAATTTTCAAGAAAACCGCCGGTGAAACCAGCGGTGGGATGTGTCAGTCCTGCGGGTTCAAGGCCGATGGTTTCGCCTTGATCCAATGGGTTAATCGTTGGGGCTTTCATGAGACGCTTCAGCAGGTAGGATCGCTGCTTGGCGTCGAAGACCCCCATGGACGGAAAGGTATCGGTTCGGTACCCGCACGTTCAATCCCGAAAACCCAAGTAAACGACCCTGGCCCAAGCGATAAATGGACTATCAATTGGCTCAACAATACCTGGTCTCAGTGTATTGCGCTGACAGACCCTCAAGCTGAGCCCGCAAGGCTGTATCTGCGGTCAAGGGGAATACTGGTGTGGGATCGCCCCGGGCTTGCTCGGGCAATTCGTTTCCATCCGGCATTGCCCTACCAGCATGAGAACGGCAAGAAAGAAGTTGCCCCTGCAATCGTTGCTGCCATCACTGGTGCTGACGGTAAAGGAGTGACGCTCCATAGGATCTATCTGACCCCCAAGGGAGAAAAAGCGTTTGGTAGTGAAACCAAGAAGATGTTTGCTATCCCGTCTGATCGCACTTTGGTTGGTGCCTGCATTCAGACTTCCCCTGCAGGGGAGGAAGTAAATATCTGCGAAGGACTGGAAACAGCCCTGGCCGTTGAGACCGGAATGGAACGACCTGTCTGGCCAATGGTAAATGCGTACCTGCTTGAGCACTTTCAACCTGCACCCGGCACAAAGCTTGTCGTGGTCTGGGCTGATAAAGACCGCTCCAAGGCAGGACAAGATGCAGCGGATGCTTTGGCTTTCCGTCTGCAGGAACAAGGGATCGAGGTTCGTATTGAGCTGCCATGGGGGGCCATCCCCATGAACGCCAAAGGTATCGACTGGAACGATATGTTGATGCTCCATGGAAGCAACGCTTTCAGAAACCGTTACACACAGCTTCTGACTGCCTGAGCACTCCCTCCTAAACCCTCCTGAGCCCCGCAGCAATGCGGGGTTTTTTTATGCCCGAAAAGGGCTGCATATACGGACTCGGGACGCCGCCGGACAGCGACAATCTTCAAATCATTAAATTGGGCTGTCCTATGGCTGTTCACCTACAGAAAAAAATACTCGCGGCAATGCTAGCGTTCGGTGTTACGACAACCGTTTACGGCGACTCATCGAGCATTGCCGGTCAATCCTTTTATGCCGACAAGGAAAGGGGGTGGTTCTGGTACGAAGAACCGCCACCAGAAGTCGTGGAGCCAGAAGAGCTGCCGCCGGAGGAACCTCAGGTAGTGATCATTGATGCTGAGCCAAGTGAGCCAGCCCCTGTTGTCCCGGCTGGCCCAACCCCTGGGAGCGTAGCTTGGATCAGGGAGAGCTTACCTCAGCTTCGCGACAAGGCTATTGAGAGTCCTACCGACGAGAACATAGCTGCGTACTACTACACCCAGCGGCTGATGCTTGATATGGGTGAGCGCTTTGCCCGGCGAGCCAATGAAGTTATCGCAGCAGACCCACTGCTCGATGAGGATCTGCGCTCACCCGCCTCAAACGCTGTTGCTGAAGCTATCAATAGAGAAGCCAGTGCCATCAGGAATGGCCTGATGGCGCGTATCGCTGATAAAGCGGCAATTCTGTTTTTCTTCAACGGTGCAGACTGCAGGATGTGCGGGCCAACCATCAGCGCCCTGACATCCCTCCAAAACCAATTCGGCTTCACAGTTATGCCGGTATCGCTTGATGGCCACTCTTTGCCGGGTAACCCCTTCCAGGTTGTGCAATACGACTCCGGTTTGGCTGCACACCTGGGTGTGATCGCGTCCCCCGCCCTGGCGCTGGTCGCTCCCCCTCATGGTGCGGAAATCGTTAGCCATAGCGCAGTCTCTATGGATGTGGCCACGCAGCGCATCCTGGCAGCAGCGCACCGTATCGACCTGATAACCGAACAAGAGCGCAGAGCTACTGAGCGCATGAACAATATCGGCCTGATTGACAACAGCAGCCTCGCCGACGCACCCGATGACATCACCGAGAACCCCACAGATTTCATTAACCGTATGCGCGAAGAAGCCAAAAAGGCCTTCTACCAGCATGGAGCTGACCAATGAAGAAAAAATTCCTCAGATTCACAGGCATAGTCCTTTTCACTGCAGGTATCACCATGGGTGCCAGCGTCAGCGTGAATGCGGATATTCAGCGGCAAGTGAACTCCATGTTCAACAGCATGATCAACGTCACAAGCCCGGGGGCCTACCAAACCGCATCACTCGGGGTGGTCACAGGTGGAAGCATCACGTTGCGCAACAGAATCACAACGATCTCACCCATCAATATAACTCCCCCTTCAGCTCAGGCAGGCTGCGGTGGGATAAACATGTATATGGGCTCATTCAGCTTCATCAACGCTGATGAGTTCGTGGGCATGCTCAGGAATATTGCTTCTAACGCAGCTGGATTGGTTTCTGCCTTCGCGTTCGAAATGGCAATTGAGGCCATGGATTCGCAGACAGGGGGCGTGTTGTCTCGATTGCGCGACCTAATGCACAACATGAACTCTGCAATGCTCAACTCATGCCAAATAGCTACCGGGATTGTGACCAATGCTAAGGACGCAATAACTGAGGGAAGAGACATAAAGGCGGCGGCACAAGGCGTTCTCGAAAGCGTCTCGTCTGATTTCTTCGGCTCCAAAAGAGCAACAGGAGGGGAGTCACCGGCTTCACGACTCGTCAACAGCGGGAAAGACAGCGGTGAAGACTGTACTGGCCAGGGAAATATTCTCTGGTGTGCAATGAAGAAAACCGACTTCTCTAACCAGTTCCTCTATGGTAGCCAGCAGAATGCTGAGCTTCTGATGTCCATGGTCGGCAGTCAAATTATCACCCTAAGTACCGACGACTCTGGCGGTGAGACCTACACGGTAACCCCCCTCCCAGCTCTCACAGAAAGCATTACGCTGGAGCTGTTTGTTGATGGAACATCCCCTGATGATCCACCCGTCGAGTTCTATCGCTGCACCGACTCAACCTGCATGAATCCTTCCAGGCAGACCCTTACCAATATCGATGGCCTGGCGAAAAAAATCATCGAATCCGTAGAAACCTCACACCTCTTCCAGCGCATTAAGGACGGACATAACATCCCCGCTGGCGAGCAAAACGCTTTCGGCTGGTTGTTCCGCACCCAGGTTGGGGTACATGTACGGCAATTGATTGACCTGCGTGGCGTAGAAGTCGCTCATGCCTACCTACGCAAACACTCCGGTGCCATTGCCTTGACCTCGGCACTGACATTGATCAATGACCAGCTGAACATTGTTCGCAGTGGTGTTCGCTCACTCAGCACTGCAGATGCACAGCTAAGCCTTGAAGACATCGATCGAGTTCAAAAAGCGATACACCAACAAGCTCATACCCTGTTCAGCACCCGATACAACTTGAGCGAGCCAAATGAGGACTTCTTGCGCGAGCGGGAACTTGCTCCGGTGAATGACACTGGTCGCCTCCTGCGTGGCGCTAACTTGACTAACTCGAACTGAGGATAAACTAATGGATTTCACAATTTATACTTCAGGTTCGGTTGAGTTCCTGGAGATCATGCTCAACAGTACAGCCATGATTACCGGCAGCGGAGCCGCTGAGGATCTTGCCAGGGTAGGGGCGTTGCTCGGGATTTTTCTTCTAGCATTCCAAGCCGTTTTCAACAACCAGCCAATTGGGTGGCAGAAACCAGCTCTACTGATTGCGCTTTATTCAATTTTCTACGGCCCAACCACCACAGTCGTTATCCAGGACACTGTGAGTAGTCAGGTGAGGGTGGTTGATAACATACCTATTGGCCCTGCGTTTGTTGGCTATACCCTATCATCGATAGCGCATGGTGCCGCTGAACTCATGGAGCAAAGCACATCCCATCCAGGGATGACTGAGTATGGCCTATTCAGCAGTTTGTATACGCTTTCTGCCCTTCAAGATACTTTGGCAAACCCAACCTCACTTGACGCTTATAATAATTACCGGGCATCTGCAGGCGTCGATCTACCTCGTACCGTAAAAGAGCACATGAAATACTGTGTAGGCAACCCATCTGAGCTCGCTGAAAACCCTATCGAGCATCGGTACCGTGAACCAAACTCAGCAGCTTCCGGCGTGATGGGAGCTATAAGCAGTACACGCGATTCTCAGTACACCTTTGTGTACCAAGGGCCCGACCGGTCGCAGCCGACTAGCATGACGTGCAGGGAGTCTGCCGCGTTCATCACTTTATCCTACCGCCAAATGCTACCTGACCTGATGGAAGAGGTGTTGCTCAAGGGGTTTTCAAGTGACCACAAGCAAAACCGAATCGCCAGTGGACATCACTTGACAATGAACATCCAGGATTCAATTGATACCTTGGCCACAACCAGCAAAACAGCGCAGGAGTTAGCAATCACATCCGTACTTCTAAGTTCTTTTGAGAACGGTCGTGCTGATGCGTTGGAACACTGGCATGGATCAAGATCATCAGTAGCCTTGCGTGATGCTTTAAACCAGCAGGAGCTTCAATGGGCTGGTCGAGGTGATGTATTCAAGCACTACATGAAACCCATGATTTCGTTTTTCGAGGGACTTCTGTATGGCCTCACTCCATTCATGGCTTTTGCGATTCTTCTAGGCGGTACAGGGCTCTCCATTCTCGGAAAGTATCTGGTGCTGCCCCTCACGGTTGGGATGTGGATTCCGCTTCTGAGCATCGTGAATGCCTTTACGTTGTGGTACGCAGGCGCACAAGTCGAGCCGATCTTTAACAGCTATCAATCCATGAGCGGCGGTGCAGCTGAAGGATTTGCTTTAAGCCAGATTCAAGATTTGAAGCATGCCGTGAGTAAGGCGCTTGGTGTCGGTGGTCTTCTTGCCGCCTCTGTTCCTCCGTTGTCTCTGTTCATCGTCTCAGGCTCGGCCTATGTCGCCAACAGCGTGATGTCCAATATGACCAGCGGTGATAAATTCAGATCTGAGGATGTGGTGCCAAGGGTGCAGGAGCCTTCGGCAGCTCTCGCGACCTCCTCAATGTACACCTCTAACCATACTACTGAGGGTGTATCCAGGACTGGCGAGGATGCTATCAGCATGAGTTTTTCTGCTCAGGAAGCTTCTGATGCAAGTGTCAATAGTGCTCGATCCCAAGCCATTGAGTCATCACAAACCTTCCAAAAAGGATTGCAAAGCGTAATAACCAACGGGTTTGCCACGCAAACCGGTCGCGATGAAATGGTACAGCACGGTCAATCCATTTCGGCGGGTCTGGACATGGGGCATGATGCAAAGTTCCAGGACATCAGCTCCCAGTTACAGTCCATGGGTTTTAATGAGAACGCGATCAATTCTGGTGTTGCTTCAAAATCAATGGGCCTTGGCTTTGACTTCGGCTTTTCTTTTGGCGGAAAGCTTGAGGAAAGCGAGCAATATCAAAAGTTGAGTGTTGAACAGCGGCAAAGAGCCCAGTCTCTTGTAGCAAGTCTGGATAGCCATATAGGCAGCAAACTTAGTGATCAGCAGAAATTTGATTCTGCAGAAAAGTTTGTTCTGGGCTCTTCAACCGTATCATCCCAACAGGCAACCGAAAGTCTGTCTGAATCTCTATCACAGGCCAAGCGGGATACCGAGACATACAGTACAGCCTTTAATAGCAAGGAGAGCCTTGCTGCACAGCAAAACCTCAACCTCAAGCAGGCAGCTAGCAATGGGCTTGTAAATGCTTTGCGCACTGGGCGTTATGATAATAGCGATCACGCAGCTCAAGCTGCCGCGGAAATGTTCGTTGAAACCCCCGAGGAAAAAGCTCTTTTTAGGAAAAACTATCAAGGCCTGCTTGAGGATCAGCTCACTTCGAACCCTGCTGAAAGAGTGATGGCTGCAACAGCTATGACCGCCTATCATACCGGAAAGTGGGGAGACTTCATTAACAGTGAGTTTAATCCTTTCACCCTTCAGCCTAATGTTGGTGATGCTCATTCCAACCGAAACCTTGATTTCGGTATTCCCGATACTGCTGGTATTGAGAGGGAGGCAGGCGCACGATATGGCTCGGTTTCTTCCGAGCACGGTGAAAGGAGAATGCTTGATTACAGCGGATACGGACATTTGCATATGACGGGTGAATCAAGTGTTTACCAAGGACATATAGCCAATAACAACCTTGTTTTTGATAGGGATAGCGATAATGCTGCAGTTATGGCTCACGCAGAGAATGAAGATCCTTTACCGGAAGTGAAAGCCCCAGTTTTGGATACTGTGGAAAATGCTGTTGACCAAAACGCAACCCTTCATCCATCCCATCTTGTTCACTTGGGTGCCAATGCTGTTATGGCTGTGGCAGGAAAAGAGGGTTTCGAGACTCCATATGAGTCCGCCGAAGCTCTTCAAAACCTGCTAGGGAACGCATTTATAAGCCCTAGTGAAAAGTCTGTGACCGGTACCCCGAGCCCTGAGGGGGGAAGTAGCTACAGCCTTGGTGATAATGGATCGCGTTATGATCAGCTTGTAAATAATTCAACAGGTGAGTCCTATGCTCTACCTATGGATTTAACAGCGCCTAGTGATGTCCCAGTGAACGATGATCACATGGACTATATCATCAGTGAAATGGCTGAGAGGGGGCTTATGCCTCAGCCGGAAAAAACGATAAATGAGGGCTCGCCGGTTGCAGCAGCTCCGCAGGCAATGGACACCGCCGTTGCCACCGCTGCGCCGGTGGCAGCACCCGCTGGTAGTGCTCCGGCTGATGCCGGTACCGCAGCACCAGCCATGCTCGACCAGGGCAGCATGGTTGCCGCCGCCAACCCGGTGGCCAACCCGGTGGCTAACCCGGCACCGGCAGCACCGGCAACCGGTACTGAGCAACCGGCTCCGCAGGTAATGGAGACAGCCGTTGCCACCGCTGCGCCGGTGG